>ERZ1106941.464-NODE-464-length-59117-cov-24.412025_pt1 | contig 59117 bp, 56 predicted proteins | sample MGYA00403670_ERZ1106941 | MGnify/ENA primary metagenome ERZ1106941 (study PRJEB35170, sample SAMEA104062400) | human gut metagenome | biome: human gut; feature: human-associated habitat; material: faeces | place: Denmark | collected 2012-06-04 ...
ATCTTGCTGTGCAAGCCCAACGGTCTGTTCGGTGAGAAACTGACGGAGAAGGTGTGAGCTATGAAGAATAATAAGAAAAGAAATCTGCTGCTGTCACTGATTTTGGCAGCCGTCTGCATCGCATTCTTGCTGTATGTGGACAAATTCCAGCACTATTCTATGCTGGCCACCGTCCTGAAAAAGGGCGCCATCTACTCTCTGGTGGCGGTATCGCTGAACCTGCTCAACGGCTTCACGGGCCTGTTTTCTCTGGGTCAGGCGGGCTTCATGATGATCGGCGCCTACACCTACAGTATCCTGACCATTCCCGTGGCTGACCGGGCCGGCGTGTACCAATACTTTGACGGCGGCATTGTGCAGTTCTGTGTGCCTATGATCGTGGGCCTGATTTTGGCGGGCATCGTGCCGGCCATCTTCGCCTGGCTCATCGGCCTGCCCGTGCTGAAGCTCAAGAGCGACTATCTGGCCATTGCCACTCTGGGCTTTGCCGAGATCATGCGCGCCATCATCCAGTGGAAACAGCTTGGGCCCCTGACCAACGCCTCCAACCTGCTGCGCGGCTTTGCCGGTTTTGACTCCATCCTGTTCCCGTTCGTCGTGTCGGCTATCTGTATCGGCTTTATCGTGCTGCTCATCAACTCCACCTACGGCCGGGCCTTCAAGGCTATCCGCGACGACGAGATCGCTGCCGAGGCCATGGGCATCAACCTGGCCAAGCACAAGATGCAGGCCTTCCTCATCAGCTCCTTCTTCGCCGGTATCGGCGGCGCGCTGCTGGCTATGTTCCAGTCCAGCGTCCAGGCCAACACCTTTACCTCCACCATGACCTATGAGATCCTGCTCATCGTGGTCATCGGCGGTATCGGCTCCATCACCGGCTCCATTTTGGGTTCGTTCCTGTATATCGCCTGCTCCGAGTGGTGGCTGCGCTTCCTGGACGACCCTGTGCCCTACCTGGGCGTGAACATCCCCTTCATGCGGGGCGGCTTCCGTATGCTGGTGTTCTCGGTGGTCATTATGATCGTGGTGCTGTTCTTCCGCAAGGGCATCATGGGCGACCGGGAGTTCTCCTGGGACGGGATCTTCAACTTCTTCAAAAAGCTGTGTAAGAAGAAGGATAAATCCGCAAAGGAGGTGGCCTCCAAATGAAAAATGTGCTGAAGGTGGAAAATGTCACTATGCAGTTCGGCGGCGTGGTGGCCGTGGATAACCTGACCATGGAGGTAAACGAGGGCGAGATCGTGGCCCTTATCGGCCCCAACGGCGCAGGAAAGACCACGGCGTTCAATGTCATCACCGGTGTGTACGCCCCCACCAACGGCCGGGTGTGCTTCAACGAAAAGTGCATCGTCCGCAATCACCCCACCGGCAAGATGAAAAAGGCCTACAAGGGTGAGCATCCCGCCATGTATACCGCGCAGCTTGCCCCGGAGGAGGCCCTGGAGGACGAGGCTCTGAAGGCTTGGAAGGAGGCCCAAAAGGAGCGGGATGAGGATGCCTTCTCTGACCGTGTGCTGGCCCCGACGCCGGATAAAATCACGGCTCTGGGAATGGCCCGCACCTTCCAAAATATACGCCTGTGGAAGAGCCAGACGGTATTTGACAATGTACTCATTGCCAAGCATCTGCGCCGCACCAGCAATCTCTTTACCGCCGCCCTCCACCTTAATGCAAAGGAGGAGGCCCGGCAGCGGGCGGAGGTGCTGGAGCTGCTGAAGCTGGTGGGTCTGGAGGATGTGAAGGACGAGCTGGCTACCTCCCTGCCCTACGGCAAGCAGCGCCGGCTGGAGATTGCCCGAGCCTTGGCTACGGATCCCACGCTGCTGCTGCTGGATGAGCCGGCGGCGGGCATGAATCCCCAAGAGACCCTGGAGCTGACGCAATTCATCGGCGAGATCCGCAAGAATTTCCACATGACCATTCTGCTCATCGAGCACCACATGGACCTGGTCATGGACATTGCCGACCGCATCTATGTGCTGGACTTCGGCAAGCTGATTGCCCAGGGTACGCCTGAGGAGATTCAGAGCAACGAACACGTTATCGACGCTTATTTGGGGGTGGTTGAAGATGCTGAAGATTGAGAATCTGCATGTGTCCTACGGCGGCATCAAGGCCCTGCGGGGCATCAGCCTGGAGGTGCCGGACGGCAAGATCGTCACCCTTATCGGCGCCAATGGTGCAGGTAAATCCACCACTCTGCGTACCATATCCGGCCTGGTGAAGGCTGACAGCGGCTCTATCTCCTACGACGGCCAGGAGCTGCTGGGAAAGCCCATTAACAAGATCCTGGAGGCGGGCATCGCCCAATCCCCGGAGGGGCGACGGGTGTTTGCTAACCTGACGGTGCTGGAAAATCTGAAGATCGGCGCCTATCTGCGCAAAGATAAGGACGGCATTGAGAAGGATCTAAAGTGGGTCTATTCGCTGTTTCCCCGGCTGGAGGAGCGGAGCTGGCAGCTGGCGGGCACCCTGTCCGGCGGCGAGCAGCAGATGCTGGCTGTGGGCCGGGCTCTTATGAGTCGGCCCAAGGTTCTGATGATGGATGAGCCGTCCCTGGGTCTGGCGCCCCTGGTGGTGCAGGGCATTTTTGACATCATCCGCACCATCAACAAAGAAGGCGTTACCGTGCTGCTCATTGAGCAAAACGCCAATATGGCCCTGAAGGTGGCAGACTTTGCCTATGTGCTGGAGACCGGTACCATCACCAAGTCCGGCACCGGCGCGGAGCTGCTGGCAGATGAGTCCATTAAAGAGGCTTATCTGGGTAAGAGCAAGAAGTAACAAAAAGCGGAGGTTCCTGTCCGGGAACCTCCGCTTCAGCGTGTCGAAAAAGTCTCCAGATTGGAGTGAGATAGAGGTTTTCCGACCAAAGCTTACAAAAACAAGGAGACTAATTTATGAAAGAAATAGCTGTAAGTGGTTTAGCACATACCATTTGCTGCTGATTTTATAGTGAAACCAGCGGCTTGATTTACGGTGTATTGATCTGAAAATGGGCAAAAAATAACGGTCACACAATCCAAAGGGACTGTGTGACCGTTATTTATATCAGTTGTTTTGCCTACGCTACTGCGTCAACTTTTTATTGGCGCTGTTCCTTGATAGCAGCCTGTGCTGCCATCGGTACATAGCGCCAATCATTTCATATCCACACGCTCACCTTCAAGTCCGCCCACTTGTAGACTCTCCTGCGGGTCGAAAAGCTGTAGATATACTTCTTTGCATCGTCGATCGTCAGCGTAAAGGCGCCGATTTTGATGTGGTCATCAGGGTCAAATTCGCCATCTGCATTGTTTCCGGTTCTCAGATACCAACGGAACTCATCCTTTGACACCCAAATGCGCTCAATGAATGCCTCCACAATGCTTTCTGGGATAACCGAGTAATCAAATCCGGTGTACTCCTTCAAACGCTCTCGCAGTTCCAAGAGCTTGACGGAATAGTCCTCTTTGCTTGTCTGCTCCTTCTCAGGCTGCAAGCCTTTGATTTCTTCCGTGAGCTTTGCAACACGATCCTCGATCTCCTGCTTCTTTGAGCGAAACATTTCCTTATCAATGTCGCCCTCGGCTCTCATCTCGATCAGGTTTGTCCGCTTATTCATCAGCTTCTCGATTTCGCCTTGCTTGCGCCGGATAACATCTGTGTTGTCCGGCAATTCCTCCTGATCCGCAATGTGCTTTTCGAGCATCGCATAGGACAAGCCCATTACTTTGTCTGTGTTTTCGATGTACCGGTCAAAGACTTGTTCCGCCATCATTTCCAGCTTCCAGCCCTGAATATAGGGTGATTCACACGAATGCTCAATGGAGATGCCTTTGTTCAAGCGTTTGGCGACGCTCCCCCGGTTTACCGATGTGTAGCATTGGTAATCAACGCCGTCTGTCCGTCCGTCACGGGAATGAAACCTCAAGTTGAATTTGTTTCCGCACTGGCAAATCATCAACCGTCCGTAGACAGTGGTATGTTGCATTCTTCCTGTTCTGCGTTTTCCTTTGTTATGGTTTTTCAGAACCGCCGACTTGGCATCCATCAGTTTTTGTACTTGCTCATACTCCTCGACGGTTACGATTGGCTCGTGTGTGCCTTGAACCTGAACATACTCCAAATCACCGTAATTCTTGATTTTCTTCTGCTTCAGGAAATCAGGCGTATATTCCTTGTGGTAGGTTATGATGCCGCAGTAAAAGGAATTACGAAGCATTTTCGAAATGTACGATGCAAACCACTGTTCCTTTCCCAGCGCCGTCAGCCGTCCAGCTTTCTCAAGCTCGTACTGGATGGTTGTTACTCCCATTCCACTCAGGTACATATCATAAATCATTCGCACCGTCTTTGCCTGTTCGGGGTTGATGACCATCTCCTTGCCGACACGGTCGTATCCGAGGATATTCCCATTGCCGTAGAACACACCGTTTTGCATAGAGGTCTCCTGTCCGGCTTTTACACGGATGGATGTCTTGCGGCTCTCGTCCTGTGCAAGCGTTGCCATGATCGTAAGCCGCAGTTCACCGTCGCCGTCAAAGGTTTTGATGTTATCGTTGAGGAAAAACACCTCCACACCGTATTCCTTCAACAGACGAGTGTACTGAAGGGTATCCACCGTGTTTCTCGCAAAACGGGAAACCTCACGGGTAATAATCATATTGAACTTCTTCTGCCGTGCATCCTCAACCATTTTCATAAACTGCGGACGCTTCTCAGCCGATGTTCCCGTAATACCTTCATCAATATACTGTGCGGTCAGAGTCCAGTCAGGTCTTGCCGCCAAAATTGGCTTATACCAGTCAAGCTGGTTACCGAGAGCTGAAAGCTGTGCTTCGTGCTCCGTCGATACACGAGCGTATATAGCAACATCTCTCTTTTGAAAATCGGAATTTAATCCATACATTACTTACCCTCACCTTCCTGCTTTTCCTTTTTGTAACAGGTGAAATCGGCAATGCAGACATCATCCTTGTATTCCTGAAGGATGTTCCTAAATACATAGCCGGGGATTTCGCCGTCAAGATAAAGCTGCTCAATGAGTTTCAGTGCACTGAAAATATTGTTTTCTTTATCTGCCTTAATCATATTCATTTTCGGGCACCTCCTCAACGATGCGATTTTGGCAATCGCACATTCGAGGGCTTCTTCCAAATCGAATAGTCAAAGCCACGGAACTGGTTACACACATCGCAAAACTCCCGCACCGTTTGAATAGAGTTGGAGCGTTCGACCCAATAGGCAGGATCCTTAAAGAAAACACTCACACATCTGCGGCACAGGCACAACTCCATATACGGAGGGCGTTTTTTGAAATCAGTCATTTCCCAGCCCTCCATTCTCCGCAACATCTTGGCGGATTCGCTTTTGTATGCGGGAGAGTCTGAGCGAAACAGCCGCAACAGAGGTGTGATATATCCGGTCTGCGACTTCTGAAAGTGTGTATCCATCCCGATACAGCAGAGTCAGAAGCTCCTTCTGATTTGTGTTGAGCTTGCAAATCGCACAATATAGAGCATTGTTTTCGATTTCGTCGATCCAGCCATACCGTTCGCACTCGCTCATATCCAGCGTGCAGGTCATCGAAAGCAGGAACTTTTTGTGCAGTGCGTTTCTGCTTTCCTCGCCGTCACTTTCAAGTTCCTCAATGGATTGAATGTGAATGGCGTAAATGCGGTCATTTCGGTATTCCTGCAAATCATGCAGGTACATCGCCTGTATCTGTTCCTCGTTCATCCCGCATTTGCGGTATTCCTTTGCCTGCGCTTTTTGCGCCTGCTCAAACTTTTTTCTTTCGTAGCCGTCATTCCAGCTCATAGTAAAATCTCCTTTGAATTTTTGAATTTGGGTAAAAGTCAAAAATTCGGAGATCACGGATATTCAGCGATATAGCAGAGCCACTTGTTCAACATTGAAAAAGGCTTCCTTTCAGAGATTTCTCTGCCGGAAGCCCTTGCTCGGTTGTTCTTGCCGAAAAAAGAAGCCACCGGCAAGACAGACTAAGCCTATGGCTTACTGTCTTGTCGGTGGCCTCTCATGTCTGCTTTCGCAAGTTTGGCTTAACACACCGAAGTAGTCAAAGCGTATGACCTGATAAGGATTTCCTGTGGCCCTGTTTCAGCCCGACCTTACCGTCGTTACGCCGTATTTAATTGTAGGCATTTATTTTTCAGATGTTCTCGTATCTTTCATGCCCGACTTTAGCAAATAGATCAATCGTATCATGTCGCCTGCCTTTCTGTACTCGAACAAATTTTACCGTGCATTGTACGCACTCATATTTAATCCTATTATCCTCACTTTTGTATCCATAGTTCAGCCTACCGCAATTTGGGCAAAACATTGGGTATGGTTTCCAGCTTTCTTTCATTCTGCTTTCACCTCATTTCTTTATGGATATTCGCAAAATTGCGAATATCCAGCGTAAAAAATCCCGTAGGATTTTTATATTAGGGCGAACTCTCGCAGGCGGATTTCCATTGCCTGTTTGGATACCTCGAAGATCTCAGCCATCTTACAGATAAAGTCACTCTTAGATCTGCACACGGGTCGGAGTGCGTAGAAACAGCGTTTAATCTGTCCATTGGGCATCAGAATGGCTTTTGCAAGGTAGTTTGCCTGCCACTCAGTAGCGTCCTCGTCGGTATCTTGGTTATATAAAGCGGCAGCAACCCCCGTTCCGCTGAATATACGCTTGTGAAGAATGTAATGCGCCAGTTCGTGAGCCAAGGTAAAACGCAGCCTGCCGTAACACTTCTCGTCCTCCAGCAGCGATGCCTCAATAAGCATGGTGCCGCCTTCTACCCGCATCAGTGCATAGTCCATGGCCTCTCTGTCATAATAGGTAGTGATTCCGTTGTCATAGATCATCCTGCCAAGTTCACGGCCATCATTGGTAAGATACTGATACTCAATTCTCAGGCCAAAGGTCTTTTCGATAATCGTTTCTATCGGCACAGCACTAGGCTTTCCGCTGAGGTACATCTCATCGTACTGCGTTAGGGTATGGCGGGCAATGGTTTCCAGTGTCTGCGGACGATAGTACAGTGTCGCCATCGGCTTGCTCCTTTCCGTCCGAAGGCTCATTCGGACTCTTTGGTAATGCGGCGAATAAAATCCTCCCATTGCTTATCCGTCACATTATTCTTCTTGGCGGTTCTAAGTGCCGCTCGGACAATGTCTTTTTCCATGATATACTCCGGAAGATCGGCGCTCACGGTATTTCTTGATTTTGCAGCCAAGTCATACATTTCATCGGTTTCAGTCTCATTCAAATGCAGTAATGTGGGGAGCCTTTCGAGGATCTCATCGGGAACAGGACGGCGATCCTTTTCAATATCGCAGATATACACTGCTGAATAGTCCAGCGCAATCGCAAGCTGACGAGCCGATATTTCATTCTCTTGCCGCTTCGAAATCAGAAACCTCCCAAAAGTTTTTTCGTTTTCCATAAAGTAACTCCTCCTAGATTCGCCGTTTTGCGAATACCGTGGCTTTATTATAATCGAACAGGCGTTCTGATTCAATAGGTTGATGAAAAGCGAAAATGAGTTGGGCGTTTTTGCGCCCAACTCATTTTGCAGAACATCTTCAAGAGACTTATTTTTCAAGGTCTTCTTCCTTCTGTTGAAGGTAAAACATCGCTTTCTGTGTTTCAATTTCTGCCCGCAGTTCCTCCTCTGTCGGCAGGTACAGCTTATACTTGGAAGCAAACAGCTGCTCACTCCCATGCATTACGGAATACCGAGCGATGTCCTCATCTGTATCAGAGCAAAGGACAATACCGATGGTTGGATTGTCTCCTTCGCTCCGCTTCATCTCATCGTACATGCGGATATACATATCCATTTGGCCCACATCACCGTGGGTAATCTTTTCGGTCTTCAGATCGATCAGCACAAAGCACTTTAGAATGTAGTTGTAAAACACCAGATCGATATAGTAATCCTGCTTTTCGGTGTGAATGTGCTGTTGTCGTGCAACAAAGGCATAGCCCTTTCCAAGCTCCATCAAAAACTTCTGAAGGTTTGACAAGATGCTTTTTTCGAGGTCGCTTTCGGTGAAGTCCGTGTCAGAGGAAAGCCCCAAAAATTCTGTGACAATGGGATTCTTGATAAATTCCAGCTTGTCGCTCTGATAGGCTGAAGTTTTTTCCTGCATCTCCTGTTCCACAAGCGTCTGCTTCTGCGTTTTCAGCATCCGATAGTAATATTGAGATGAGATATTTCGCTGCAAGGTACGGACACTCCATGTCTGCTGGGCTGCTTCCTGCTCATACCATGCACGGGCAACTGAGTCATTTACCTGCAACAGAGCAGCGTAGTGCGACCAGGAAAGTGCCGCTAGAGATTTTCCAGACGCCGTCTGGAAAATCTGCGGATAAGCCTTATAGAAGGAATAGAAGCTGTAAAGATTTGATTTCGTAAAGCCCTTTCCATATTCTGCGGTCAGTTCCTTTGCCAGCTTTTTCATAACGCCTAAACCGTACTCCGCCCGGTCGGCACCTTTGACCTCTTCTTCTGCAATACGGTAGCCAATCAGCCAGTTCCGCTGAATAAGGGCGATATTAACGGCTTTGTACGCTCTGTCCCGTGAAGACTCGATAATCCCGCACATATCCTTGAGGATGTCATCGGTTTTCTCATAGTTCGCCATAAAACTATTCTGTGCGGGACTTGTAAGTTTATTCTCCATGATTTTAAGCCTCTTTCAGCAATTATTCTCATCCTTACCCAGGATATGCTCAACCGGATTTCGTGGATGGAAGCCGCATTTCTCAACGGCGAGTCCATACTCTTTGGAATTCTTCGGATGCGGGCATCCATCTGCCCCGGAAACATCTCCGTTCTTATCTGGTTTGACCGGAAAGCCCAGATTGCAGTGTGGTTCATACTTGCCCGTATCCGAATTAAAAACTGGGACATAAGCAAAACAGCATTTTCGCCTGCCCCAAGTATGGTTGCAGTAGACCTTATCCTTTACATCATATTCGGTCAGCAGTTCTCCTACCCGTGCATTATATACGCTGCCAAGCCGCATCAGCTTCACAAGGGAACGAGAGGAGAGAGTTTTACCTTTGATGAAACTTTTTACGGTGTTTAGAGATAGTGTTGTTATGTCCGCAACCGTCTGCGGGGTGAGTGACTGCGTTTCCATATACTCTATCAAAGCAATACGGTAAACCTCGTTGGTTTTCGTTGCAACGCCTTCCCCTTGCCAGTTGAACTCCACGCCTTCCGCCATAGGCTCGGCAGTAATCATATCCCCGTAATCGCAGCCAAGATATTCCCGGATCAGATCGATTGTCTCCATGGACACCGTCTGGTTTTTTCGCATTTTCGTAAGTGTCGCCGTGGAAAGGTGCAGGTTCTCTATCAGCTCTCTCTGCGTAATATTTCTGCTTTCAAGCATACCCCACAGTTTGTAATAGTAAATCCCCATACCGGTGCTCCTTTCAGAGTGGGTATAGGGATTATATCATATTTTACGCAAAATGTAAATAGCTTTAGATGTGCAGCTGTTTTGATTCTATTTGCCCAATGCGTTTGTCAGCATTGCCTTGTATCTATCCACCACCAATTCCGGACTTTTTATCTGAATATCGCCGTTGAACTGAAACACCCATGCAAAGAAGGTCTGACTGACGGACACCTCTGCAACCGCCGCAAAGTGTTCGTAATCTATCGGAGAGGTCTCCACTGCATCGCCAAAGCGATCTACGATATAGTTCATCATATCATTTTTGCAAAGCAGTGTAACTGTTTCAGTAGAGCCGTCATACATATCAAATACCTGACGAGTAAATTCCGCCAGATTGAAATCAGTAGGCCTCTCCACTACATCAGCCGTTAAAATATTGACCTCTTTTATTCGGTCCACACGGAATGTGCCGATTTTCTGATGCTTCTCGCTGTATCCTACGGTGTAATAATGATCTTCATTCCATACCAGAAAGTATGGAGAGAAACGGTAGCGTTTACCATCGTTATTAGGAACTTCCTTGCGATGCTGATCGTAATGGAAATAGCGGAAGGAAATTTGCTTTCTGTGGTTGATGGCCGTATTGATATTATCTACTAAATAGTATATCTGCTCATTCATTGGCTTTACTCGCTCAGAAATATACAGATTACTTTTCAACTCTGTCGCCTGATGGGTGCTGCTCATCTGAGATAGTTTCTCTATTAGCTCAGTACTTTTCTTCGTCGTGATGAACTTGGACGACTCTACAGCATCGATCAGTAGTTTTAATTCCGGCAGCGTAAACAGATGGCTGCTCAAAGAATAGCGATTTTCCCGGCTCCGTTCTTCCTCAATATCAACGCCAATGTCGCAGAGCTTCTGAATATCACCGGGAATCGTCTTACGGTCACAAGAGATGCCGCATTTCTTCAAATATGTAAGGATATCCGCAGTTGTAGCGTAATGCTCTGCATCTGTATTTTGCCACAAATAGTTCAGAATATGTAATATACGACTTTTGGAATGTGACACCAGATCGTCCTCCAAGCATTGTAGAAATTTTTGCGGTTCCACCACCGTCAGAGCTACTATCTTTTATGTATACTCAACAGGGATAGCTTTCTAAAAAGCAAGCATAATGGCTTCTTTTCATCATATTATATCAGATTTTCTCCATTTTTCAACCAATTCTACTTGTTCATATTGCAGAATTAAAGGCATAGCCTTTAACCACGCCTTTAATTGTTGTTTGTGTTATCGAAGGTAGGCACTCAACAATTTCCCACCTAATGTTTTCTGTGCATCTACAGTCACCTTCAATGTTTGATTCTTGGAGTAGCGATACATACCGTTTGAAATCAAAGGGGAAGCATCAGACTCACAATTATTTTCTAGTGTAATTCCTAGTAACTCTCAATAGCAGCACACCAACGATCTCATTTTCGCCGTACTGATTGCCTTTCTACTTGGGATCGACTGCGTGTATTACAAACCTCGAAGGGATCTTATAAGCCTTCGTGAGCTTGACGGGACCAGAGACTCCGCCTCCTTCTCCAGCAGCTCGTTTAGGGTTTCTTCTACACTTCCTCGAACTAATTCTTTGAGCTGCCCCTTGATAATTTCCTCATTCAGCTGTACAATTTTCTCGGACATAGTTTGATGTCTCCTTTCAGAATGGTGTGTCGTAACTTCATTCTACCAGAGCCTGCAAGCTATGTCTTCTTTTGTGCGGTTTCCAATTTGCGCAAGTTATTGTACATTATCAGCTTTGCCTCCGACCTTGCATCCACCGAGTTTTATACACTCCGAAAGGAACCCTCTACCGGCGGCTTTATGTATAGCGCCATCAACGCCGCCACCCCCACGAAGAGTGGAGTTGGCGGCGTTGACAATGGCATCACATTCAATTTTGGTTATATCGTTTCGTACAATTTTAATTGGCATATTTCTTTAAATATTTGCCTTTCCAATATTATGGGTAATAAACGCCTCTGCTGGATTGCTTGGATTATAACTTACTGTAGTGGAACTTCCAACTGCTTTGTTGCCCATTACAGGAACTCTTTTCTGCCCAATAGCCAAGAACCCCAGCTTTATCTTTTCACTTTTGAGTTTTAAGCTCTCGGTCACAACATAATTATTTCCTGCAACTTGATATTCTACGGTAATCATCGTAGGAAAATCTTGTCCTTTAACTTTAAGCTCTTTCACTCGTCCGTTAACTGTCTGTGTGCAATTTTCTTTGTTAATTTTCATTCTAATGCTCCTTTCAAGAAATGCCGCCCTCCCAAAAGAATGGCGCCATATTCTGCATATCAATGTACAGTGATTCTAACATCCTCAAAATTACCAGAAATATCGGAAGCCATAAAGTTCTCGTCATTTGACAAACCTTTAACTGGGATACCCAAATGAACCAGAAGTGCCTCCTCAGGATTCAATATTCCCATGAAAGGCTCGTCAAAATCAATTGTCGTTTTCGCGATTTGCGCCTTTCTGCTCTTAAAATGCAAACGTAAAACGCCATGTAATTCTGAAATGGGCTTATCCATTTTATTTACAAAAAGACACGCTGTGAGCATCCTCTTTTCACTGTCCAGATACATTCCCTTAATGAAGACAAAGTTAATTGTATCTTTCTGAAAAGGCAAATCCACTTTGTTCAGTTCTGCTTCAACGCTACAAAGTTCTCTCTTTATTTCTGCGTCTTCGCTCTGCGCTTGATGTGCTTTTGCTAAAGTAACCTTTATTTCCATAAAATATCTCCTCTCAGTTCACCCAATTTTCGATAGTATGAACAAGGGAATTAACAGATGACTGCAAGTATCCAATAGGGCCATTGCACTTAAATGCTTTATTTTCATACTGTGCTCTTGTGGTGTTCAAACGATCCATATTGGTGTCAATATTGCTGATTACAAGGTCATAATCGTCAATAAGTGCTTCTAATTTGGCCTTATATGTTTCTAAATACAAATTACCCTTAAATGTATCGAATTTTTCTTTAAGAAATGTCTTAACGCTGCTTCGATAACTCTTAATTAGTTCTTTGTCCTCTGCCATTCTATCATAAATCGCACCAATATCTGCTGCGGTATTAAGATACCTCTGCTTTTCAGCTTTCTTTGCAGCCAATTGATTTCTAAAACTTCTCAACGAAGCCTTTACCGAATCTAAATCTGCCATTGTGTCCTACCTCCCTTTCCAATCGACTACCACGGCCACTTAAAGTAAGGTGTGGGTACCGTAATAGAAAGATCCAGTCCCAAAAGTGCTGCCGCATCAATTTTTACAGTAGTTGCATTAATATTCATATATTCCATCTCAAAGGCGGTCTCACTTTCTGCCCATATAGCAAAACTTCCTCCGGCAGTAGCTTTAGCTCCAACCTTGAATCCCAGTAATGTTTCTGTTTCACCAGTGGCGGTATCCTTATTTTTATATCCCAAAATAGTTGTTCCGCCTTTAACACTTGCAGATGCAAGCGTAGCAGATGCATCAACACCAATAGCGAATTCGCCATCATCTTCAAACTCAAAAGCTGCTTTACCATCAGCACAGAGAACTTTTACTTCACCATTAATAAACGCATTGATATCATCAGAACCTATTATAACAGAACCATCGGCCTGTATAACACCAACTTCAGCTTCAACATTAAAACCTATATAGTCGTCGGACCAACCAGCCTTAGCTTCGCCTTCAGCATATAGAACATTTACATTTGCTTGAGCTCTAAGATAATCAGTGAATTGAGCATAACCATTTGCATTAAGAACAGCAGCCTTACCTTTTGCGAATGCTGTACCATCCTCAATGCCTGCTTCACCAGATGCTGTTAAAAATGAATATCCCGCATAAGCATAGATATCAGAACATAACCCGGCAGCCCATTGATCTTCAGCCAAAGTCGTTTCACCGGCAGTATACTCAAAGGGATCTTCTTCGAGCATTAGGTAAAGTGTAATATTTCCTGATTGCTGAAACCAATCTTGTGTCTGAATTTTATTTAGGTTATCAGGGTTTATTTTGCCGTCATCATTATAGCAAAATGCCATCATTTTTTCAATCAGTGTACGAAGTTCACCAATTCGCTCGAGGAGTTCATTCGCGGACTTCAATGCCTCATCATCTACAGCATATAAGTCCTCGCGGATCTTTTTCACAGCATTACGAGTTGCTGTATATCCAGTATTAACAGTTCCCAGGGATAAATCTTTGGTTGAAATATATTTAGCTGCGAGCTGTAAAACGGCAGTTAGTTCTCCCTTTGCGCCTTCAAAAGTATTCTCCTTTGAGTTAAGAGTTTGATTTATGTAATCAAGTGCACCTTCTTCAACCCTACCATCATGATTATACTCATATTGGTAAAATGCTTCTGCGAAAAGTTGAATGATCATGGACATGTCCGATGAAATGTCCATCATACCAGAAATAATGTTTATTGTGCCGTTTGTTATATAGTTTTTAAAGGAATCCGCAGCATCACCACGAAAATAATTCGATTTGGAAATTTTAAAAGCTGTTTTATACTGTGAATACAGTGTTTCTTGCACAGTGGTCTCATAAGCTTTTGTACTATCATATAAACTGATGACGGCACTATTTTTCAAATAAAGGTTTCCCTTATCTGCCATGTTTCGCGCCTCACTTTCCAAACAAAATCTCGCCAAGTGTTTTTGTCGCAACATCACTGTCAAGATTCATCCACTTAGCTTTTATAAGCTTCATGCTATCGGTATCCTGGTCTAACAGCTTGCCAAAGAGCTCGATGGTTTTATTAAACTCATCTACGCATTCCATATACTTATCAATGCTCTGCAATCGGACTCCTTGCTTGTCCAGAGAGTATTTCAAGCCTTTGATACTGTCAGTCCCCGACTTAAAAGAGTCAATCTGTCCTTGAAAACCTTTAGGATCCAAAAATAATTCTGCCATTTATTTCGACTCCTTTCTAAGCACTATCTGCGCTTCTGTAATTTTATAATTTGCTTTTTCGCACAATTCAGCAAACAGTTCATAGGAGCATTTATCCAAAAAATCGAGATACTGATCGACATACACACCAACGCTCATCATATGTGATGCTTTAATAGAAAATTGCTCCGGACTATTCTCAAGTAATAGTGCATACTTTGATAATAGATTTTCGTGCGCAATATTATAGGCTTTTTCGGTGTTGATTTTCAGCAAAGATTTATATTCACGAAGTTGTTCTGAAGAGAACATAATACTTGCATCCAAAGAGTCAACCCACACATCGACCTCATGTGCCGACACCTGCTCAGCCAGCAACTCCGTTACAAGCATTTTTGTAAAGTTTGTACAATCACCATTCAGGAAGTCTAACGTCTCAATAACTAAATTGTAATCTTCTCTTGCTTTGTTTGTAATATGCGCATCCTGACGAAGATAAGGATCAAAGCCATAGCCAGCAATTCGTACCAATGCGGATTGCCCTGCACAAACTTCGTTAGGCAACATTGAAAAATCGAGTTCTCTACAATCACCCGAAATATATATGCAAACATTACCGGGAACAACAATCGTATTAGCGATTCTTACAAAATCCTCAAATGTAATTGTTTCAATGTCGTTAATAAGTTGTTTTAGTGTGAATCTTTTATTTAAATCGGAAAATTCATAGCCCTTATACTTGGAACGAAAAGCGCCATCTTTATAACGCAAAGAAAAAGCTTCTCTGGTATTGATCTTTGCAGCATTAAATTTTTCCGAATCATAGCCGTGGTTAAATAACATACATAGGACATCTGCGAAAGCAGATATAAAATCCGACTTTTTCCTACAAAAAGAAACCGATGACGCGGCTCGTTGAATGTCATAATGAAGCCCAGATGTTTCATTCACCAGGCGATAATAATTGAACAAAACATTATAAAACGCACAATTGGATTCAAAATATAAATCATCCACAATAAAATTATGAGTAATATATCCCCCGCGTAGACTGACTGAGGCATAAATCATATCTTTACTATAGGGGCGATTATTCAATTCAATTTGCAATTTCTGTTCCATCTTCATTTCTCCTTAATCACTTTAGTACAAGCGACCCCCCGACACATCAAGGGGCCGCTTGCACAAAGCTTTTTAGCCCCTAAACTGATTCGCAATGTTGGTATCAGTTTCTTCAACAATCTTTGCAGTAGAATCGAGTGCGGCCGCAATCTCACGAATCAGCTCCTCGGCCTTCATAAAGCCAGGCTTCAGCTCCTGATAACGTGCTGCGTAGGATTCGCTTGCTGCGCCTTCCCACTCACTCTGAAGCTGCTGAAGCAGAGAGTCCATCTTGCTGATAACACCGTTTACAGTGTCAGCTTCAGCACGATACTGGTTTGCTCTCTCACGCATCTGATCAGGGGTAATTCTAATCTGATTAGCCATGGTAGTTCCTCCTTATTGAAATTTTATATAACCGGAAGCCCGGAAATATACTTATGTAGATTAACCTCTAAACTGATTGGCAATGTTGGTATCAGTTTCTTCAACGATTTTCGCAGTAGAATCAAGTGCGGCTGCGATCTCACGAATCAGCTCCTCAGCCTTCATAAAGCCGGGCTTCAGTTCCTGATAGCGTGCTGCGTAGGATTCACTTGCTGCGCCTTCCCACTCGCCCTGAAGCTGCTGGAGCAAAGAGTCCATTTTGTTGATAACACCGTTTACAGTGTCCGCTTCGGCGCGATACTGATTAGCTCTTTCGCGCATCTGATCAGGGGTAATTCTAATTTGGTTTGCCATTTGCTTTTCCTCCAAAAATATTAATTTATACTAACCGGCGCACCGGCAATATACTTGAATTAGCCTAGTACTTCTAATGAGAGGTACTAATATCAGCATCCATAATATATCCAAAAATGCTACTGTTCTCTCCATAGTACTCACTTGGGTGAACCCCCTCATGTGATACGACATCCTTTAAAGACATGGCTCTTAGAGATTTAATATTAAGGTCATACAGAGCTTTCTGATCCGTTGATGCGCCTTTAGACATAGTTGTAAAAAAATCAATTCGAGCATTCTTTGCGGCATCAAATGATTCTTTAACCGTCAACACCAAAACATCATATTGGGGTGAATCTGGTGCCGCAGTTTTGAGATCAGCAATCGCATTGTCAAAAGCATTCTGTGTGGCTAAAATGTAATCATACATCGCAACAGCAGGTGCTTCTTCAAATGCTTTTGAAACAACTTCAGAAGCAATTTTCGTCATGATTTTTTCAATTCCCCCATTGGGAGCAATTTTTGCATAGGCCTTAGTAACCGCTTCTGCGCCATTTTCTATCATTGTTTTCTTTGCCTCTTGTGCAATCTTTTCCAACGTGTCGGAGATATAGGCGTCCACTTCATTGTTGTACAAGGCTTCCACGCGTTCCAATGCTTTTTGGACACTTTCATTATTCAGATCGCAGTTATTTTTGAATCGCTGGAACGCATTCTTGCTTTCAGACATATCGCAAAAAAGCTGAAACCAAATATTTACATAGTCTTCTGACTTCTTGCTCACTTCGCCAGTTTTCCTTACCAGTTTGTTAAATATCTCTACACTTTCTTTATCACCATTATAGTAGTCGGTCCATTTACTTCCATATTTATTGTAAAGAGACAATATCTTATCAAAAGCATCTTTATATTTTCGATACTGTTCCTGCGATTGAACATAATCAATCGAATAAGAATTGAAATAATCTCGCGCTGCATTCACTGTTGCGCGGTATCTGTCAAAGTCACTCGTAACTATTTGACCAATACTGGCATCGCAGATCGATATAATAATATCGCTTGACGAATTGAAATATCCTTTAATGTTATCCGCAAAAAACTTTACATCTTCATCCGTTACAATCTCCGGATCGTTCACAAGCAAACAATATTGATCCCAAAATGATGATATTGCTGTAAGTTCGCTCATTTGAATTATTCCATCATTAGAGGAAACGATATTATCCACATGCGATAAAATCTTCTTATATATATTTAGAACATCCTTTTGACTTTCGAGTTTCTGTCGGTACATCCTGTCTGCCAATCGAACACCAGCCATAATAGTTGTTATTTTAGCTACGGTTTTTTCTTTTAGGTTGTTAACCTTGCTTCTAAGGATTGATTCGTCGTTACCCACTGTAACATCCATATCGGCCGCATTCCATATAAGTTTAATCAACTTATCGAGTAATTTTGAAATAAATCCTCGTAGGCTATTACCATCAAGCGAAGGAACCGTAGTGTTTTCGACAACGGCAAAACATGCGCGAAATTCTTCATCTGTAAATGGCTTATACCCCTTGTTCTTAAACATCAAATCATCTGCATCATCTATCTCATCAAGAAATTCCGTGATAGTTGATTTGAACGAAGACCCAGCTTCTAAGAGTTTCCCATTTAATTGGGATATTTTCTTTACAAACATGGAAAAGGCTTCTGCCGACTGCCCAGATTCCAATCCAATTTCGTTCGCTGCTTGCAATTCTTGATTAAGGACTGCTATAACACCATCGAGTTTCTCACATGCGGTCTTAATTCCTAACGCGCAGGTGTTTAATTCCTCTACATTAACTTTCAGATTGGCTTCCACGCCCATAATGCCACCTCATTCAGTGAAACTGTCCTGCAGAATCGTTATCGCTTTTCTCTATTGCAAAAGCGATACTTTTCAATTTTATCGGAAGTTTTTCCAAAATTTCACTAAGCTCTTTTTCGATTTCAATAAGTTCGTCGCTAATTTGGTTTATTCCTTCTGCTACCAGTCCATCCGAATATCCATCTGTCCTCGGCAGTACAGGAATAGGGTTTGTAGAATTCACACCGGTTTCTAGTTTTTCAATATTCTTTCCAGCGTTTCTGATGGCATCTGGCTTTGAACTGATTTCTTTTCCCACATTACTCACTTCCATTCACCTGAATCGCACGCAATTCTTCTATTTCAATTTGATAACGACGGAGTTTAGTATCGTTAGTGTTCATTTCACTCTTGAGTTCATCAATCTTCCTTTTTGTATCTAACTTAACTGCCCCAAAACACTCACTGATTTCGCTTGCCTCTTTGCACGAAAAGACAAAATTAATGCTTTCTAGATAGTACGACTTGAATCCAGATCTCTTGTCAACATTTGCAAGCCTGTTCTTAACCGCATCAAAGCAATCAGAAAGTGTTTTTTCCCACTTTGAGGCAAGGGTAGATGCCTCCGTTCCAGACTCCTCAAGATCAGCAATATTCTTTTTAATTATTCCATTATTCCTTTGGATTACTTTGATTTGCCCCTCTAAATATAAAATCCGATTCTGAATTTCACATGTTGTCATACAAGTGCTCCTTCTATTGCATCAGCTTCAAAGCAATCAAAACCATGACATATTCACTTAACATGCTTTCCGACTTCCTCCGTTGCAGCAATTTTATTACAGATGTTTCGTATTGTATTCTCCATTTCCAAAATTTGTGAATCATAACAATTTAGAACTTTATTGTATGATTCTGTATCCATGGAAAAAAAGCAAATCTAAATTAGACCTATTCCTTCTTTCTATAAAGTGGCTATCTGCTTTCCTGAAGCGGGGGTTTTGAGTTTAACACAGTCGTTATCCCTAATATAGTAACCATCACCAAGTTCAATCGGCTTCTTGAAGTTGCGCGACATAGCCAACGGCACGTCAAAAATCTTCATATTGCTTATATCATCAAAATACATAATATTGCGCTGATCGCGAATGTTCTTCATAATCTCTGGAGCACTATAAGGTATGCTTGCATTCTCAATAAATACAGCAATACACACCTTCATGTTTTTGTATCTGCCTATAATATTCTTATACGCAGCGAGCCCATCGGAATTATTGCAAATAGCGAGCAAAGCATCCTGATTGTCAATCACCAGCATCAGAAGTTCTGCATCATTAAGCACATCTTCATTTCCGGCGACAAGTGCATCATAGCGATCCTTTAATTGCATCTCGATTTCTTTGATGTATTTAACCGCGTCATCTGCTATTATGCTATATGCAGCAATGTTATCACTATCTTTGAGAGAAGCAAGTTTTTTGCCGATGCTATCCACAGCATAAACTTTGGACATACCAGGGTACATGGTGGAAAGCATATCAACCGAATACTTCAACCAATTATGTCTGCCTGCACCCTCACGTCCTGTAATTGCCAACAGCCCCACTGCAGCGAAATCAAGCACATAAGGAGTGACCGTCGCATAATCCAAACCGGTGACAATTGAGAATTTGTCTTCCATATAATTCCCGAACTGCTCCACCATAAAGCCTTTGGTAAGAGACGCAGGAATTAACGGAATTCTTTTTGCCATCATATGTTCGTTTGCGGCATTTGCTTCAGTAATATACTTCTTTATCTCCTTAACTCTATCAATTTCTTTTTCGCCAGTAAAAGCAAGATAGGATTGACATTCAAAATGTTTTTTATCGATTTCGACAATCGCTCTTCCCGGAATGCTATCAATTCGCTCACTGCAGTGGTCAAACAATGAGCTATATTCATTCGAGTCATTGCAATATAACGACATTCTTGCGGAGAAATTAGACAAATACTTGTATCCAATACCAGCGGTTTGTGAGTTTGCAATCACAATACTAATACCAACCGTCAAGCCTTCTCTACAAAGATTAAGAAGTTCATCGTCATCTTGAAAGTATTGTTCTTTCAGTGCAGTCAGATTATCAATCATCAGCACAATAAGCGGCAGATCTTTTTCTCCGGCCTCCTTATATGCTGCAAATGAACTAACACCTACAGACATAAGTTTTTCTTTTCTTGACTCTATCTCCGTGTTGAGAAGCTTAAATAGGTTCTTCAGCTTTTCATCTTCAGAAGGACATACCACCCCACCAACATGATTTAATTTATCAAAATTTTTAAGAACCATAGAGGCGAAATCAATGACATAAATGTTCACTTCATCAGGTGTGTATTTTGTTGACAAACTGCGAATTATGTCTTGTAAAATGTTGGTCTTGCCAGTCTGAGAAGAGCCAATAATCATTAGATTATTACTACCAAGCGCTACGGTATGTACTCCCTGATACTGATTATCCGGATCGTCATATATACCGATTTCTACAACATAACTACCGGGATCAGAAGCTTTTTCTAAGGCAGTTGTAAAATTAATGCAATCTCCAAGAGAAGGCAAACAAATATCTGGGAGCTTGGCCAACTTGATTTTCTCACAATAGCCTGTAACATATTTAACGATTGCATCTAATTGCGTTGCGCTACCTTCACCACTTTTTTTCTTTTTTTGGGAGTATATGGGCACTCGTTTTCCGGATTCAGTCAAACCATAAATTGTAAATTTTTTAACATTTGAATCATCTAATTTCTCGGACGCACCACTATATGCTGACTGGAACAGCTCAAAAATCTCATTATTGCCCACTTGTAAATAAGCACGACCAGGCTCCTTGATTTCAGCAGCAAGAGGGGACTTAAGCACTTCGTTACTGTCTTCTTGGCTTTGAACCTTCAGGCAGAGCTTAAAGCGAGAGTTACTCCAAATCTGCTCGTTAACCTGACCGGAAGGCTTCTGCGTTGCAAGAATAAGATGTACACCAAGGCTTCGGCCAATTCGTGCTGCAGAAATTAGTTCCTTCATAAATTCGGGCTGTTCTGCTTTTAGCTCTGCAAACTCATCAACAATAATAATAAGGTGAGGCAGCGGAATTTGGGCTTCGCCAGTCTTAAATTTTTTGATGTATTTATCAATATGGTTTACATCGGCTTCGGCAAACAGTCGCTGACGCTTCTGTAACTCCGCCTTGATTGATTTCAAGGAACGATTGATTTCTTTGCCATCAATATTGGTGATTGCACCGAGCAGATGAGGTAACCCCTTAAATTGATTTACCATTCCGCCGCCTTTGAAGTCGATAATTACAAAAGCAACCTCATAGGGATGATACAAAGTAGCCATCGCAAGAATGTATGTCTGTAAAATCTCAGACTTACCAGAACCGGTGGTACCTGCAACAAGGCCATGAGGACCATGTGCTTTGTCATGTAAGTCCAAAGAAACCACTCCAGTTTTTGAGACACCTAATGGAGCGGCCATTGATTTGAACACCTGTGACGTTTCCCATCTACTCTTAAGATCGATGTCATCGACGGCAAGGATATTCAGCAATTCAAACATAGAAATATTCTTGGTAAGAGTTCCTTCAAGGGAGATTTCCTCAGTATAGACAGGTGCCAAGAGTTTCACAATTTCCTCGGCCTGTGTCGTTTGCATATTGGGATAAACAAGCTCTGACATCTCGCTTCTATTTTGAGTGTTCACCAATGTTGCATTCTTATTATCTTTTATTGAAACAATATATCCACAACCTTGAGGAATATCGGCCACTGTATCGCCAAAGAATACGAAAGTAACACCAAGATCTTTGGCTCTATTTACAAACTTTGAAATCGGATGACTCTTAAAGCCATATTCATCGTAAAAGAACACAATAATGTTCTCGGAAAAAGATTTGTTTTGTTCTCGAAGCGTGAGTTCTTTATACAAAAATTCAAAAATGAGATTCTTACTCTCATCATCACAAACAATGTTTCTAACGCCAATGGCGTCATTATAAACATGGGGGAGCAGGCGAAGCCACTGTATTTGATCTTTGTGTTCTTTTTCGGCCACAAAAACCATTTTCACATCAGAGAAATACTGACGTGCTGCAATATCTATAACAATATTTTTGAGCAATTCAAATCTATACGCAGGCGCACCGACTATACCTATTGCGTTGATTTCCTTAAAATCACACACAATAGGCGCGTTATGAACATTCTTATACTCCGTACATAATTGCTCTGGAATCAGTTGCAAATCGTCCTCAATTTCCAGCTTTTCTTGCTTCTTATAGTTTACTTCTCTTTTTGAAAGGACATCGCCGCTGCCAAGACGCACACATAAATAATCTTCATCGTCGCGGGAACGATCAAAAAGATCTGCAGAAAAGGAGTTGAATCTTTCCTGTTCAACTGACTGAGAAACAAACAGTTCTTCCAATTCAGTAAGCTCTTGCTCTCTATTTGCTTCTATTTCTTTCTTTTTCTTTAAAATATAAGCGTTATACTTATTAATTCGTTCTGCAGAACTTTCCTTATATTCCTTGTTACCTTCCTTGATGTTCATAATTGTAGTAAAGATGGCCATTGCGCCAGATATTACAGACATAATGATCATCATACCGCCAAAGAAAGCCATAACGCCTGCCGCAACCAACATTCCCAAGGAAGGGAGAAGCCGCATAAAAAGATTGTTCTTAGGCTTTTGCGGTTTTGCAGGCGGGTCAAGAATTTCTATCTTCTCGTCACATACGACCGCTTTAACTCGGGTATTTCGATTAAACTTTGGATATGCACCTTTCGACGGTCTATCCAAAAAGCTCAGCGAATTAATCTTCATCTCTGGACGAACCTGAGTCCAGATCTTACTATCTTTGAAATAGAAAAAATAGTCCGCAAGAAAGAGAAAATCGCCATTCTTAATAATATCCTTGCTCTTTGCTTTTTTCCCGTTGATATATACACCGTAGGTAGTATTCTGAATATCGACGACAAAGCCTTCGGTATTTTTGTTAAGAACAAGCGAATCATTCTTGACAAATTCTCCGCTAATTTCAATATTGCAATCTCGAGAAGCCCCGATGGTCACGAAATTCACACCAGAAACATCTATGATCCTCTCGTATTTTTTCTTTCCATCATCAAAATCAATCAGGAATTCCAATGTAAACACAAGGTTATCCGATTCCTGATACTTAATTTCAAGCACATCGCCGTGAACGAGCTTTTTGGTCATCAGCTTTCGGATATCGCCCACGGTCAAATACATATTGTCCGAGCAGCTTACCGCCCAACTGTCCCCATTCTTGGCAAAAACAAGCTCAATCTGACCGAAAAACAGTTCCTTGCGAAGACGGACATCGCAATCCACACCCGTGCCAACCTTTACCTGTTGCATATCAGAAGCAAGTTCGATTTCTTTGTAGATAGTATTGCTTGTAAGCGTTACTTTATATCTGCTCAATTTTCCTCGCCTCCTATTCTGTAAAATTGATAACGCTACCGTTGCGCATTCCGAAATCCGCAAGTGACTTATTACCTTTAAGCAACGAAATCGGATTTTCCATTTTAAGATAACAATTTTTTATATTCGAAGTGTCAATACCGAGGTTGTACGCGCTATTGAGTGCATTGACAAGGTCATTCGCCGATATATCCAGTGGGACCTCAAGATCTACCGTAAAATTTCTCTTAGCAATATTAAAAACGATAATTGCCGTTTCTTTATCCATACTCATCTCCCCCTCATATCACAAGGAACGCTGTCTTCTGAATGCTCGTCTTTTTTGAAAGTTCGGCAATAGACATCTTTTCGCAGTGTGTAAAATGCTCAATATACTCGCTAACTGTGAATTTCACCGGCACGTCAGGTAATATCAAAAAATTATCCTCATCCTTTGAAAAGTCATTGCACACAAACAGGTACTTGTCCGTTTCAATGTTGTTAATATTGGATACCAGCCTGTTGGTCGCCGTTACAGACATTAGAGACTGTGCCGTTACAATAATCACCTTATCTGAGAGGCCCAAAAGTGCAGCTTTATCTTCGTCAAATGTACTATCAGCATCAACAATAATAAAATCAAATTCTTCGCTCTTTTTTGCGGAAGAAGCAATATTGGAATAAACTGAATACTCTATACCTAAAGACATCGTTGCTGCCTTGAATGGCGGCAGGTAGAAAAAATCTTCGTGCCGCACAATGTGTTTAATCTCATTGTATAGGGTTTCATCAGAACTGCCAAACTTGGCATACACATCATTCGCTGTAATAGGCGTCTGATTCTCCATCCGGCACTGGAATGTTTGCAATCTGGCTGCATTGATATACAAAACTTTTTTATAGTTTTGTGTAAGGGCGGCAGCAATCCCCAGAGCAATTGTTGTTTTTCCCGTACCACCGCAGGCGGAATAAACTAGCACAATTTTAGGTTCCTGTCTCTCTTTTTGGATTTTCAACGCACTGGCACTTTTTCCTGTAATTTCATTAAAAATCTCTTTGATGCTGGTATACTTGAAAATCCGATTTACATTCAGTTCCGCAGTCTGATTTTCTTCATACTGTTCCGTCATCAAGAAAATATTGCTGATATTATGGCGTTGAAGGGAAGTGTCATACAACTCCTCCGATACAACAAGAATATCGGCTTTCTGCGGCGATGCAAACAATTCCTCGAAATAGCTTCTATCAGAAATAATCTCTAAATCTATCGCATCAAAAAACTCCTCTGCAAACTTGAGCTGTAACGGAATGATGTAGTTTATATCAGTATCCGCAACGATTACACGCGCCTTAGACATTCCGTCATCTCCTTTAATCAATTACAGCCTGAAAATCAGAATTTGCGAGTCGAACGATGTCCCCGTTCTTCAACTCGTATGGTTGATTGGGCTGGAGTCTTGCATGGTTAATGAATGTTCCATTAGAACTCTGTAAATCTGTAATCCAATATTGGCCTCGGCTACTGGTTATTTTACAGTGAACACGGCTTATCATCTTATTAAAAGTGATAACTCCGTCGTTTGTGTCTTTCTTCCCAATCATGAAAACACTCTTATTCACCACAATCTCAAACCTTGCAGGAGCATTCATTGCAACGAATTTCAACCTGCAACCAGAGGCGGCACTGTTTCCTTGTTGTGTGCCACTACCATTTTGAACTGAAGCTACCTTACCACTTAATTTGGCGTACAAGCTTTCCATATTCAACGATCCGTTTTGCAGGTCAGCAGAAACCTGCATCATTTTCGGCGTCGATAAAGCGGCTAATCCAGCGATCAACTTAACCAAAGATGTCCGGATTTCATTCTCGAATGCAGTATCATCATCAAATAAGTTCTCTTTAAGCGGAAGATAGACTAAGTTTACTTTGTAAGTATTAGGATCAATATAGATTCTCTCAAAGGATGCATCGATGTTCCTGCAAGTTAGAAAGCCATTGCTTTGTACATTAATAATTGCTCCAAGCAAATTACAAAGAACAGTCAGGAAACGTTCGGCATCGATTGTGGATAACAGGGATGAGAGAGACTTTAGTTCTCCAGCAAAGTAGTACAATTCCGTTTTCCCGTTATACAGCATCCTCATGCACTTAACAAAGCATCCGTCTTTTTGACTTTGAAGTACTTTATATTCTGTAGGGAGGAAAAAAGCATTATCTTTAAGAATGACCGCAAAATTTGCGCCGCACTCCATTTCTGTCAGTTTTCCATTTGTAGTTAGTGAATTCATACTGCATAACCCTTCCGCCAAAAATCCTTTGCCACAATTTGGACTATGAAAGTTCATAATTCAAATTCTAACAAAGGGCTTACCGCCTGCCCGTGCATCAAGCACGGGCAGAGCGGTTTCCTTTTGTTAATGAACGTTACTTCTCTTCGATTTCCTTTTTGCGCTTAGCTGCAATAAAAATCCAAATTGCTGCCGTCACGACAACTACGCCACCAATGGAGCCCCAGAACAGGGCGGTATTTGCATACCAGCGAACGAAGAAGTTCGTAGAAACAGTAATCACATCGTTGAACACATACAGTTCACCCGGGTTGAAGTCGTCAGATGCGGTATCCGTGATATTTCCAGCAAGATCGGTAACTTTAATCTGAACCGTCTGTGCATCATTGCTTTCACTTAGTGTAAACTCACCAGAAAAGCTGTTCAGATCATTGCCAAAGTCCGTAATTGTATCCACAGTCTGGCCGTTGACTACAACATCAACCTGCTTCAGCCCGCCAACATCAACGATAGTGTACTTGACAAGCTGTTCCTGTGCATTGACGATTTTTTTATCCAAGCCAACAATGTTTCTAATCTCAGGTGCAGTAGTATCCACCGTAAAGGTCATTACATCGAGGATCTTGTCGCCGTTTTTGTCAATGGAGTTGTCAGGAACACTTGTGGATGTGTTGCCAGTAGCATCTTCAGAGGTGATTGTGATATTGTACACGCCATCCTCAATGAAGTTATCCTTGCTGATGGTATATACATACTGATACCAGCCGGAGGAGCCGATTGCTGTGCTGTCGGAGGCCTCGGGATTTGCAGCAAACTTTGTGTCGATTGTTTCACCATCTCTGGTAATTACAATCTTCAGGGAGCCTCTCACAATTCTGTCTGCATTGTACTCAGTAATGACAAGGTCATCCGTAATTGCAGCATCACCGTTCTTAGCAATATACTGCCCGCCATCTTTGATAAGGGAACTCAAATAGTCACTGTATTCGTAGACAGAACCAAAGCGGTTAATGGTGAACTTCACATGCGACTCGGTGGAATGTCCAGCCTTATCCTTCATCGTGACGGTCAGGACATAGATACCATCATTGTCAACCTTCTTAGCAATATCAAAGGAACCAGAGCCACCCTTATCGTTAAGACCTACCTTGATAAACTCCGCTGTGACATCCTTGGTATCGTTGAAACGAGTGCGAATCAGCTTAACAGTCTGCGTATCGAAATTCTGATCCTCAAAGCTGAAGCCAATATTTGCAGCATCCTTGTATGCGCCACCATTGTCCCCAGATTTCGCAACCCCATTAATTGTATAGGTAGGTTCCTCGATCTTTGTATCGATTGTAAGCTGGTTGGACTGATACTCAGTCATTGTGTTGCCGGATTTATCACGATAGTTAATCGTTACAATGTAATCCGCATCATCCGTCAGCGTGAACGTACCAACGTGGGTATCTACGCTGCTGTCAGACCAAGAAGTTGCCAGCGCCTGTGCTGCACCGCCATCTCTGGAAACCAGCACAGAAACATCGTCTGCATAGAAGTTGGCCTCATTGATTGTAATCGTTCCGTGGATGTCGCCATCATAGTAGGAAATGCCATTTTCCTCATTAACGGGCGTGTTGTAAGCAACTGTTGCAGTAGGCGCGATATTATCTACGACAATGCGCTTACTCTCAGATTGCTCAATTATGTTGCCGGAACGGTCAATGACGTCAAATTCCACAGTTCCGTTAAACTGGTTATCGCTGCCGAGAACCATCTTGGGAATCTCAAAGGTCATGATAGCTGTTTTACCGCCATTGGAGTATTTGATATCAGCTTCATCTATAGCCTGATTCAGAAGCTGGGCGTTGACTGAGCTAACCCCAGCAGCCGTCAGATAGCTGTAATCAAACTTGTGAACACCGGCTGTATCATCTTCCGCTGTGATGGTAACAGTCATCTTCGCATTGTAGAAACCAAAGGTAATGTTAGAAAGTACCGTTTCCAAGATGCTTGTGCTGTAGGAAACGCCGGTAACCCGAGGTGCTACCATATCGACAGTAAAATGATCTGCTGCATAATCTTCGGCAGCGTTCTTCGCAAGGTCACTGTAATCTACATCAAAGGTGTAATTTGCATCACCAGAATAGGTGATCGTGATAACATGAGCATCACCGTTGGATCTCCACTCAGACATGGAAATCAGGTCGTTGACATTGCGATTTTCGCCTGCGACATCTTTCCCAACGATTTGGAAATTGACCTCTTTCGGATTGAAATTGTGTTCGGTAATGGTAACAACCGCTGTCTGCGTCTTGTCGAAGTAGTCCCGACTGCTTCCATCATTGTCCCTCAGCGTATCAATTTTCATGTTGTTTTGGTAAACAACATTGATTACCGGCTTGATGGTATCGATTGTAATCATATCAGAGGTATAGGATGCCATCTCATTGTTGGAACGATCCTTATACTCAACAGACACAATATAATGGCCATCGCCGGAAAGTGTGTATCTTCCGATATGCTCATCCGCACTTACATCTGTCCAAGACGGCGAAACAGCTACGGCAGTTTCACCATTTCTTGAAACCTTTACAACTACATCTTCCGCGAAGAAATTCGCCTCAGTAACATTGAAGGCGATTTCTGCCATACCACTCTTGTCATTGCCGTAATAGCGCGTAGTTCCGACCTTATTGCTTTCTTCGCTGTATTCCACGGTCATGGTAGGAGAAATCGTGTCTACGACAATCACTTTACCGGAATCAGTTGTCTTTTCACTGACATTGCTGTACTTGTCGGTTGCCGTTGCTGCAATGCTGCCACGAAGCTGTTCAACTTCCTTCAAGGGGAGCGTAATTGTTGCCGTATATTTCGACATGTCCGAACTATCCTGCTGCGCAGCAACCTTCGCTTCTTTATAATTGGAAGCTTTAACAATAACATCGCTGGCTCCGGTCTGCTTCACATAGGACCAAGTAAAGTAGTCTACACCCTCAAAGCTATCATAAGATGTAAATTTTACATCCACTGTTGGATTGTAGAAACCGAAGGAGATACTGCCGAGTACCGTATCCAGCAAAGACTCACTATAGCTGATTTCCGGAGCTGTCGGCGTATCGTGGTCAACAATAAACGCATCCGTTGTGAGCGTACCAGTCCGCTTGGACAAATCTACATAATCAAATTTAATTGTGTAGATACCGTTTGCGTAATTTGCAGTCGTAAAGGTATGCGTGTCCCCGTCATGCGTCCACTTATCAGAGTGCAATTCGGCATTCAAATCATTGCTGCTGACCTCGTTCCCGTTCACATCCGTTGCCGTCACCGTTGCAACGATATCCTCCGGGCGGAAGTTATGCTCGGTTACAATGATTGTTGTCTCCTGTTTTGCCTCGTTGTAGGAGAATTCAATGACCGGATTGATCGTATCAATAACAAGCACATCAGACTGATATTCCTGCATCTGATTACTGGAGCGATCTTTGTATTCAGCAGAAACCACATAATCCCCATCACCGGTTAAGGTGTACTTGCCAATGAAGACATTATCTGCTTCCGCAGATTTTTCCCAAGTCGGATAGACCCGTTCTTTTGCTCCGCCATTCTTGGATACCCGAACCGCAAAGTCCTCTTCATAGAAGTTGGTTTCAGTTACGGTGAATGTCAGTTCAACGTCGCCGTCAAAATACTTTTTACCATCGAGTTCTGTTTTGGGGGCAGCGTAGGATACCTCACGGGTCGGGGCAATCGTATCAACAACGATAACATGATCCGTATCCGTCTTAAGATCACTGGTATTCCCAGCATTATCCGTTGCAGTAAAGGACAAATTACCCCGATACTGTTTCACATCAGACCCTGTCAGAGTTAGTTCTGCTTTTCCATCAACAAAAGTCAGGGTTCCGCTCTCTTCAGCAAGGTTTGCCGTGCTGGCTCCATCCTGCCGTGTATATTTCCAGTCAAGATAGTTCAAGCCGGACGTTCCATCTTCTGCTGTAAAAGTAACGGTAACGCTGGGGTTATAATAGCCAAAGGTAATCGCGGAAAGGACCTTGTCCATGACAGACTCCGAATAGGAAATCTTCATTTTGGCAGCATCGGGTTTAACAGTGTCAATCTTAATGTTAACTGCAATTCGGTCTGTAATACCGCGGGTTGCCGAATTTCTCAGATACACATATCGAGCATCCGCACCTTGGCTCGTCAATACCGTAGTAGCCGAAAACGCGGAAGATGCTGCCTGTGCAATTTCGTAGCCCTCTTTAGGGGTAACAATTACATTTGACTTGTACCATTCGTTCCACCCATCGACTTCCGGAAGTGTATACGGATCGCTGGGTGTTTCTTCGAACTTGACTGTGATAATGTATCTTGCCGTATCTTTGTCGTACCTGCCACTTTTTGGCTTCGTAGCGGTAACGGTTAATTTGAGCACTCCGTCCGTTGTCTTACGGATGGCATCGGCAAGCGCATCATAATCGGTGACGGTAACCTTTCCATCATATAAACCAATGCGTACGCCCGGTTCTTGATCAAGTGTATAAGAAATCTGACCCCGGATTTTGTTGTTCCTCTTTGTGGCAGTTTGGGTGGAAATCGTGGAATCCGTGCCTAAAGTATAGATCACTTCGCCCTTTTCGAAATAGATGTAGTTACCTTCTGCGGCAACAGCACCAGAAACATCCAGGGTATATGTAATCACACAGTCCTTGTAATTATCGTTTCCAGTAAGCGTAGCTTTAACTGTAATTGTTCCAGGATAATTAACAGTCAGCAGACCGGTTTCTGCATTAATCGAAGCGATACCCTCTTCATCCGTCTCAATTTCATAGGAGATGGAGCCGCCTGCAAGTGATTTGCTATCGGTTGCAGCAAAATCGTATGTTTTACCATAGGGAACTTCGCCAGAAATCTGATCTGTACCTGTTGTCCCTGTGTAATGATTAAATGCAAGGCTTTGCTCTGCCTTCTCGACATGAACATTCAACGGAAATTCAGGATACTCTTTATCATTATAGCTATCCTTGACAGCCTTAATATAAACAGTGTAATCACCCGCATTTTTCACCATAGGAACAGAGTTTCCGGCCTTGTCGTATTCTTTCCAAGTATCCGTCTCGCTAAGGCGATACTGCAAGGTGTAGTCTCCCTGGTTATTTACAGTAATCGCTTCCTGATCATTTCCGTTATAGGTGAGCTCATTAGCGGTAATTTTCAAATCACCAAGGTCAATGTTTCCGAGGACAATCTCAGAGTTTACGGTTTTGTCGAAGAGTTCGTAGTTATTACCACGGTTTACTGTAAGCCGAACTGCGTACTTACCAACAGCGATTGCCTGTGGAATTTCAGCAGAGCCAGTATCGCTGCCGTTGACATACCAGTGCACATCATCGTCCTTCAAGAATTTTCCTGTCAGCGCCACAATGTTTTGATCTTTCTCATTGTATGGAGCAGTTACTTCTGCAATAACAATATCGGTAATCTCCGCTTTCGCAATGGTAACATTCTCAGAGAACACAAAATCTGAATAACCGTCTCTCTGAACCGTTACTTCAACAGCATATGTACCGGCATTTTCCCGCTTTGGCTCGGCAACATCTTCACCGTCAATTTTGTAGATGACAGTATCAGTCTGCTCATTAATTCCAGCTACGGTTACCAAACTCTGTGCCGTGCCTTTTTGATATACGAGCCCGCTGTTTGCAGCAACCGTTACCCCAGGAATCTTGGTGCTGCGAAGCTGAATTACGAAGTCCTGCGTATCCGAAGTAATTGCAGCCCCCTCAATTCTTCCGCTGCCGTCAGCATATACATAATCCGTCAGAGCAGCAGTTGCAGATAAGGTAAGATCGTCAGCAACATACTTATCTTTTGCCAAAACCTCGACGCAGCCATTTGCATCGGTTGTAACGGTTCCGGATGCATAATCATCTCCGTTTGCTGTGGAGCTAACACTGTACGCAACCGTCACGCCCGCAAGGGCTTTACCGTCCTGATCTGTAACAGAAACAGTGATCGCATCTGGGTGCTCCGCCGTGGCAGCAAATGCCGTGAGTGTTGAGGTAGGCAGCAAACCCAATACCAACACAAACGACAGTAAAGCTGCTAGAAATCTGCGAGAGATGCTTGTCTTTGCATTACTCATGATTTTCGACTCTCCTCGTTCGTTTATATTTTGTGGTTTTATATATTCTCCCATTAAACAGCCCGTGCATATTTAATGAGAAACTTACAATCGCCAGCATTACATAGGTAATGTATTGATTTGCCACGTCGCAGAAATAGATAATTACCAGTGCAATGCTTCCTGCCAGCAGTGTAGCATCGGCAATAACTGCCGGAGTATTTGAAAAGAAAGTAACAACTCCCATATGGCACTGCATGGAGATATCTCCATCTAGTCGAGAGCGAATAAATGTTTTTCTTTCCAAATTTGCAAGAATAACTAAAATGTAACCTAATAATAGCGGAAGCCAAAATATGCAACCCACCAACATCCGTGATCCCTTAGATCTATTATTCTCGAATGTCCTCATAGCCGCAGGCATCAAAAGGTAACTTATAGCGTGTGCTGCAAAGCATCCAACAGCTATCCAGAATAACCAGCGAATTTCTTTAACCCGATACTCATATCGCCCGCGACTCATTCAATCACCTCGTCGGTATGAATCAGTATGACTTCCTCAATCATCTGAAGCTTTTTTCCTCTGACGACGTGCTGCTTGACTCCATTGGGATGGTCTGTAAGCGGTTCTGTGGCATTTTCGTCAAATAGAACTCCTGTTGGTTCTTCTTTGACCAATAGCTCTGTGCCTGATTCTTCCGTCCCTTTGGCTCTATTTTCGGCAAGCAAACCAGTTTCTGGCATATCTCCAACAGGCTTTATTTCTTCCGTCGCCTGCTCGGGTTGTGTTTGTGGCATTGTGCTGGTCAGTTTTCCTCTTGCCGCATTTGCCGCACTCGGTCGGTAGGACTTATCTCCCGATTTTTCATTACTAGCTCTAACTCTTGCAATAGATTTCCTTGCATTGCGACCGCTCAAGTCCCCAATAACACGAGGAATCTTAAAGAATATCCACAGGAAAATGGCTACTGCAAGCGCCACACCAGCAACTATGAAGGAGATAATTGACAACATTGACAGTGTTTCAGCCATTTAATTGCCTCCATTCTGACGTTTAGCAACCTCATTGTAGTTGTTGTTTACAGAGGTCACAAACGTCTGATAGTCGCTTTTGATTTTGTCCTGTAGATCAGTAACATAGGGAAGCGTTGATGTAATGGCTACAGACTTTTTGTAGGCGCTTTCCATCATACTCAATGCTTCCTGCTGGTCAAAACCCACTCCTGCCATATACTTGGACTGGTCATTGATAAGCAGGACCGTCACATAGTAGAGGGAAATCTTATCGTAATTCGCTTCGTTGTCATCAGCTTTCTCGACAACACTCATTGCCTGACTAATCTCGTTGAAAAGTTCTGTGTAGTCAGATAACGCATGTTCTGAAGTTGTGCTCTGGCTTGTCATGAACTTACATATGGAATAATAGCAGGAAGCAATGCCCTTCTTGTCAAAGTTCGCTGTACCGCCTGCTGCTACTTCAAAATAGCCCTTCGCATTAGCTGCTCTAGCCTTCAATGCGCCATCGTAATCTGCAAAGTATAATTTCCCAATGTCGTAGTACAGCTTGGCAACTTCCGGAAGAGATGTATCAAGTTGGTCAGCATTTTTTTCAATCTCATTTCCAATGCGGGTAATGCTGTCATTCTCTGCACCATAATTCTTATAGTATTCAATGAGCTTGTTATACGCGTCTATTCGGGCTGGATAAATGGTGATAGCTTCATAATATCCCGTTGGATCGGAAGAATTGATCTTCAGGTCGTAATCTTGGTTATTCACTTGCGTCGCAGCCAGATTTAATGCAAGCCCTGCAATACCGGCCACAACTGCAAGCGCAGCAGCACCAGCAAAAGAGAACAATCTCCTCTTTAACTTCTTGCGCCATCCCTTTGTTACCTTGCTTGGGTCTTGCAAATCGACCAGTAATTCTGCACAGCTTTGATACCGATTCTCTGCCGCCGGTTCCACGCACTTGTTGATAATTGCCTCGATACCTTCCGAAAGTTCCGGGTTCCATTGACGTACCGGAGCATATGGTTCTCCATTTCTGGGGTCGATGCCTGTCAGCAAATGGTGCATTGTCATGCCCAAAGCAAAGATATCTGACCGCGGATCTGTCTGTCCGCTATATTGCTCAGGAGGAGCATACCCCTTAGTGCCAAGCACTGTAGTGTCCGCCAGATTCTGTTCTTTATACTCTCGTGCAATACCAAAGTCGATAATGCTGATGTTCCCATTTGGTTTCAACATCAAATTTGCCGGTTTCATGTCCCGATAGATAATCGGCGGTTTCTGAGAATGGAGGTAAGAAAGCACATCGCAAATCTGCATAGCCCATTCGATCACCTTATCCTCCGGCTGCGCCCCATACTCGTTGAGAATCTTGTCTAGGGACTCACCCTCAATGAAGTCCATCACAATATAGATGGTACTGCCGTTATCAATAATATCGACAATTCGAGGCAGTGCCGGATGGTCTAGCCGCTTGACCATATTGGCCTCAGCCAGCAAACTGTTCACAACGATCTCGTCGTTTTTCCCGTTTCCTTTTTTCCTGACTTCCTTAACTGCCCAGTTGCGGTTGAGGTGCGTATCGTTCGCCAAATAAACAACGGACATACCGCCCCGGCCGATTTCTTTCAGTATTTCATATTTGCCTTCAATAACTGTTCCCACCTGCGTCATGTCCGCCACCCCTTATTCTGCTCTAATCAGAACCACGGAGATATTGTCCTTCTCTTGGCGGCTCTTGACTTGCTCAATCAAGTACTTTGCATTGCTGTGCATAGCCTTTTTATTCATTAGATTTATGGGATTTAGGGATTCATACATTTCCCGTTCCGTAATCTCATGTCGGAAACCGTCGGAGCAGAGCATATAGGCTCCTTTTACCGTCTTGCCCGTTAAAACCTGTGGCTCCACAACGTCGGAAGCCCCTACGCATTGCAGCAACATATTCCTGCGCTTATCTTGCAATGCCTGTTCCAGAGTCATCGTTCCTCGGCTAACTTCCCTGGCCACGAAGGTTTGATCCGTTGTAAGCTGCTTCATATCAGAAGTAATCTGATATACACGAGTGTCACCTACGTGAGCAATTACGTACTGATCGCCAACGAATAGGATTCCGGTAAAGGTTGTTCCCATTGCTTCACCGCTGCGGCAATATTTTTTTGATGCTTCTAAAATATGAACATTCAGATCCTTCAGCATCAATGACCACTTTCCGCCAATGACTTTTAGATCAACATTTTCCAGTTCATACGGGAGTTCTTCATCGAACCATTTCGCAAAAGCTCGAATAACTGTTGCACTGGCCAACTCACCTCTAGCTAAGCCACCCATACCATCGCATATCACAGCAAGCAACACTTCGCCGCCGTCATACGATGCGTGCTTTATAAGAACACTATCTTGATTCGTATTCTTGGAAATACCGATATCGGTATCTGCCGTTGCTGCAAATCGCATCATCTCGTCTCCTTTGGTTTTATTGTTGCTTATGTATTGAAAATAAACTCTTCATTTCCTAGAGTCAGACGATTTCCATCGAAGATTTCACACTCATACTGTGCCGGAATTGCTTGGCCGTTAATAAAAGTCTTGTTCTTAGAATTCAGATCCCGCACAAAGTACCGATTACCTCTTGTTATAATGTCTGCGTGTCCTCTGCTTACAGCGTTATTATTCGTAACAAAATAGTCTACATAGCTGCGTTCTTTTCCAAGCCGGAACACGGGCTTGTTAACGCTGATATGCTCTTCGGTTAAAACTCGATATAGAGTAGGATAATGGACGCTTTCTTCCGCCAGCAGCCCCGTTGCTTCATCATCGTCATTCAACAAGCCTGTTGCTTCATCACCATCGTTCAACAGTCCGGTTGCCTCATCAGAATCATCTGTAAGCAAGCCTGTTGCCTCATCATCCCGCAGCAGTCCTGTAAGCTCATCTGACTCCGAAAGCAAATCTGTCGCATCGTCATTGGAAGCTCTGTTCCCATAGTGATCGTAATAATCCTTGCGCTTATCGGTCATGAACCCACTACCGCCAGTTGTATGTTTCTTAATGGTATTTACGATGCTCCGATCCTCCCGTGCAATATATGCTTCAATCTTTTCAGGGTCGTAATTCGATAGACTCTTGAGGTAATACACGAATCTTGAAACAAAATCGCAATCTCGTTCATCTACGGGGCTTGCTGAGTAAACAATGCTTTCAAGGAACCCAATAATATTTACCTGTACGGATACGTCTTCTAATGGTAAATAGATGAGTTGGACTTCTTTTGTTGTTTCATTGATGTAAGCATGGCGAAGGTCCCAAACCACTTTGTTCCACGGAAGAGCATTTTTCTGAAGTTTCTGCGTTGCATCTACGATTTGCTCTATCAGAAAGAAGAAATCGTACTTCCTGATAGGCTTTTTTAATCGGTCATATAGAGGAACCGCAATTGGCCCCACATATTCAAGCGTATTACTTCGAACACGTTTTGGCCTCAGAAACCCCCTCAAACACTTTCGGGCGAAAAACTCCAAATCATTATCACTGACCGATTGGCCAAATGGCAGTCTTACCTTTACAATCAGTTGGCAGTCTTTCGTCTTTTCTTTATAGCGAATCACAGGAAGTTATCCCCCTTCCGTCGTCTCTATTTGAAACTCTCCTGTAAGAAGCCCTTCAGTGCAGTCTTGATTAACTCAATCTGCGGGAAAATGTACTTGGCTTCTCCAAAGATCATATAATCAGTAATTGTAGTAATTGCAAAGTACACATACGGAGCTACCGCATCAAAATCACAATTTAGTTCTTTTGAAAAGCGCCGTGCATAGGCTTCGTAACGTTCCGCCAAACGGTCGAGCACTGGCTGCATACGCTCCTCGTACTTTGACAACGCGCATACACTTGCAAAGAACTTCATAGTCGGTTGCATTTCGTCTGCCCGTATTTTTAGGCGCTTCATCATTTTATCAGGATCTTTGATGTCCTTGAGTGCAGGGAAAATCAAAAAATTCTCAAGACGAAGTGCCGCTTCTTCAGCGCAGGCAACAACGGCCTCATCTTTGTCCTTAAACCAATAATAAATACCGCCAGACTGAAGTTTCAGCGCCGTACTCAAATCTCGAACCGTTGTTTCCGAAAGCCCCTTATTGATAAACGTATCTAGGCAAACATTCAGTATTTCTTTTCTGCGATCAGAGTTGTCCATTCTTACTCCTATTCCAAGTACCGCCCAGTTGGTAGCGCCTCAAACATTTCAATCAAGCGTGCGTTTGATTGTCATTCAAAAAAATAAACGGATTGCGCACTCTTGCGTAGAACAATTGCTTCTACGCAGTACTTGCGAAATCCATTTATTTTATAAGTAATTTGGGGAAGATTGGAACCACATATTTGACCATAATAGATTTCTCATGCCATGTGATTCAACTTTTTCAATTCCTCTCGTTTCCGCTCTATCGAAGAATGAACATAGGTGTTCAGGGTAATGGCAACATTTGAGTGGCCTAACAGTTCACTCAACGATTTAATGTCAACTCCAGCCTCGACGCACCGTGTTGCGAATGTGTGTCGAAGCACATGGTAGTTGACATCAGGAATATTGTTTTCTGTAAGAAACTTATGAAAACGATATTCAAATGTTCTCGGACTTACGAATTCAGCCGTTGGAGATATTACATATTCTGAACGACATTTCCTTTTTACTACTTTCAAAGCCTCCAATACATTTTCTGCAATCGGGATATCTCTAGTAGATGCTTTCGTTTTTGGAGTATCTCGAATCAACTTCGTTTTCCTGCACACCTCATTATTGGCGGCTCGAACTCGTGCAATTGTCGAACGGATATGAATGATTGCTCTGGCAAGGTCAATATCACACCAACGCAGAGCACATACCTCGCCTATACGAAGTCCGGTTTGAAGGGTGAGATATATCCCCAAAGAAGTTTCGTCTAGATCGGCAAGAAGAGCAGTTTCAAGCCTTGCCTGATCAGAAGAATTCAGTATCTCCAGCTCTTTTCTTTGCATTGCTGGCATATGTATATTTATCTTGACCGGTGGACAAAGACACTCTGCAATTGAAAACTCTATGACCGAATTGATGACAAGCATAATACTCCGGACATACGCAGGCGAAAGGCCGCCTTTACCATCCAAACGCCCAGACTCGAGTTTCCTGTTCATGAAATCAGAGAGGCGGGCAGTATTGATCTGTGATATTCGGATGTTGCTTAATTCAGGTGCGATATGCCTGTCAATCAAATTGGCATAACGCATATTTGTGGCTCCTTTGTTCCTGGATTTATTTACCTCTTGCCACAAAGCAAGAGCGCTTCCAAAGGTTACGCATCGCTCTGGAATAGCGCCTTTACGATATTCCGCCATACACTTTTGCTGCTTTTCCTTAACCTCTGCATATGTCTTTGCATAGACGGATTTGTAGAGCGTTTTTCCAGCGATGCTGATACCACATTTATAACGTGCTTCCCAACGTCCATCTTTTCGTTTGTGAATATGTTCGCCTCTTTTGGGCATGATAACAACTCCTTCCTGTGTCTATGGCTGACCACAACCTGACACCAATTAATTATAAATCGATATCTAAACACCATAAAACCAAGCAGATATTCGAGAAATATAACACTCAAAAAGGTAGTAAATTCGCTCATCCGATTGACATACCGCAAGAATCGTGCTATAATAAGATAAAAATAGGTGAAGTGTAGGCGTTGAGAAGCAATTGTTCTACGCAAGATTAGTGCTGATTTTGAATCACAAAATCAGCACTCTTTTTTATCATTTGGGAAAGTTTATTCCTTTTTGCATAATCAAATGCGTCATATGTTCTCCCAAAGGCCCGAAGCAGAAGTCCAAAACGCAGCACCCCTGCTTCTCGACAGCACTACCGATTATTCCGCCTATTCTCTTTCTATTATACCGCTATAATCGGTATAAATCAAGTAAAATCGGTGGTTTAAGCGTGATTGTTACCGCTGTAATTAGTATAGAATATTACAGAGGTGATATTATGGACGAGCAGTTTATCCGTGATCGGCTTTCTTTCTTGCGGACGCAAAAAGGAATTTCCGAATATAAAATGAGTCTTGACTTGGGGCATAGTAAGAGCTACATTCAAAGCATTTCAAACGGCAGGGCGCTGCCTTCTTTGTCAGAATTCCTTTATATCTGCGACTATCTTGGCGTAACGCCTATGGAATTCTTTGATACAAGTAGTACATCCCCGCTACTTGCTCACGAATTGTCTGAATTGACAAAAGATATGTGCAAAGAGGACTTGGAGGCGCTCATTACAATGGCAAAACGCATAAAAGCAAAATAGACGCCGAGTGCAGCCTTAATGGCTTGCACTCGGCGTCCACTCATAGTTCCTTAACAATTCTTTGTATAGGCTTTGATTTTGCCACAGAAATGCACAGCGACAAACACATCACCACTATTAATACTCCGCAAACCCACCACTGCTGCGGATATATTTGCAAAATCTGCGTCATGTCATCATTTGGAAGCAGAATTCCAAACTTAAACAGCACAATTGATATTGCAGCAAGTAATAGCGACCAGATACAGATCAGTCTAACAATAAAAACTGCATACCAAATCCAAAATTTGCGGTTGCAACGGATTAACAAGCAAAGTGCTGCTGGGAATATAATCCCGCCCATTCCGGCAACTACATATTCTGTAGCATCGATTGAGTTCATTCTGCACAATATACTCGGCAGTGGAAACCATTGCAACTCCACAACTTTTGCACCAAGCAAAAAAACTACCAAGCCATGTCCAAGTTCATGCAAAAATGGATAGATAAACACCGCACATAGCAGTCCTATAGGCAAAAGGCAAATAGCCTTTCTCGTCTTACTCATACAATCTCTCCCTTGAAATTATTTTCCCCCAGCTATTACCGATCTATAAGCGAAAGGCTTGCGAAAAATCTACGCAAGCCTTTCGCTTTAGTAATTAGGTACCCCGTATCCGAGGATTTCATAGTGACCTACGCTGTACTGGTTTACCCGACAGCTATCACCGGAGTTTCCCTCAACGGTATAAACGATACCGTTTTCGACCTTTTGGACAATACCGGTGTGGTCGGATTGTCCATCCTGCGGACCCGACGAACCCTTGTTATCCCAATCAAAGAAAATGATCATTCCGGGAACAGGCTCGGCAGAACCGTCGATCCACTGTCTACGATCTTTGAACCACTGGACGCCGTTCACGCAGCCCGCATATTTCGGTACAACCCCGGTGTCGATATAGCCGCACTGATCGGCGCACCAGCTTACAAAACAAGCGCACCACTCCACTCGGCTTCCGAAGCCGTACCAAGACCAGTACGGTTCGCCGCCTACATTTCCGACCTGAGAAAGAGCGACGGCGATGATCTGATCGTCACTGTATCGGATACCGTAAAGTACCGCCGCCCAAAGGGAATTGTTTTTGTCCTTGAGAAGCTCGGCAAGGTATTCCCGTTGTTCTGCGTCAAAGCCATATAGGTCAGCCATTTCATCCACCGTCAAATGAGAAACTATGATATAAAGCGTTGTTTTTGTGACTATCGTTTCCGTCTGAACAATGTTGCCGTTTCCGTCGTCCGTTTCGGTGATCTCCGTTTCCGAGTGGCTTTCACTTCGGGAGGATATGGAGTTCATCTCCCAAAAGATGTCCGAGAGAAGCTGCTTCTTACTCTCGTCCATCGTGGCAACCTCCTGAGGATTGTCCTTGTCGGTATTCGTTTTGACTGCATAGACCGCAAGCACATCCTTCCAAACGGCTCGACCACCGCTGATCTCCATATTATCATAGGCTACCGAGTTTTTCTCCGCTTCCATCTTGGCATCGTAATCAGCGTTGATTGCCAGCACGGCTGTCTGCATCGACATTCCTGTGCCGGAATCCTCACCGGAAAAGAATATCCCGAAAGCCGAGCCGCAGATCAGAGCAATCAGGCAAATCACGACAATGACCGCAACGGCGACCCAGCCGCCTGCGGCGATAGCAGCGACCAGTGCTTTTGTCGCCGCAATGATTGCTTTGACTGCGGCAATCGTTGCTTTCACGGCGGCTTTCACACCGGCAACTGTTGCCTTGGCTGCGGCTTTGGCGGCTTGTGCAGCTTTTTGCGATGCCTTCACCGTAGCCTGTGCGGTTTTCTGCGCCGTCTTTGCCGCCTGCTGTGTGGTCTTGATTGCCGTTTTCGTGGTCTTGACCGACCTCTGTGCGGCTTTGGCTGTACCTTTCCCGGCAGTTTTGATGGTTTTCCTACCGGCAGAACTGGCAGACTGTTTGATCGTCTTTTCCGTTTGCTCGACCGCCTTGATGGTCTTATTTCCAGAGGTGCGGACAGTCTGCCTTTTCATCGACTCAGTAGCACGCTTTTCACGAAACTTCTGTATACCGTCCTTTGCTTTGGACACATTCCGTTTCGTTTCTTCCAGCCCCTTGCGTCCCTGCTTATCAAACTGGTGCGCCGCTTCGTGCGTGATACGGTCAACGCCGCCTTCCACACGGTCAGAGGCGTACTCCTCGGCATTATGCTCATCGGGGCGCGTTGTATGTTCTGCCTTTTCCTTTGTCTGCACATAGGCGGAGCGCATACGGTCTGCGGCGATTGCCGCTTTGTCGATCTTCTTGATCGTGCCTTTCACGACATCTCTCGTTTTAATATCAGCCATTGAACCCTCCTTTCCGGGGCGTACCCAAACGCCCCTAAATTAAAAACGAGGGGTAAAGGTATAAACACCTTACCCCTCAAAGTGCGGGAGCTGAAAAGTCTTGATATTGCCGGCTTTTTCAGCGCCTATTTTTCGACTCTGCCCGTTTTCTTCTTGCGTACTCTGCCTGCTGAGCTTTGTAAGCTCTTTGAGCGCACTTCTCGCAATATTTCTTTCGGTTGCCCTTTTTGATAATCGGCGCACCGCAGGACACGCACTTTTCAAAGCGTGTGCCAAGAATATCCGCTTCCAGCAAAGGCTCTGCCGGCAAAACAGCTTTGCGGAAATACTTGCAGAGAAGTGAGTATGAGATGCTCTGCACACAGGCGCAGGGTTCTCCGTCATCCAGCGCAAGGCAGTTGCCGTTGTCATAATTGGCACAAAGGCGCTTAATTAGGGCGTTCGCCCTCTGCCGTTGCTTCGGCGTGAGTCTTGGCAGCATCTGCACCACCGTCCTCCGTTATGCGCTTCGCCACGACCACAAGACGGCTGTTGTTGCGGCTGTACTCACAGGTAGACAGCGTAATGAGCTTATCGCCGTATTCGGCGGTCACGCCGGTATCATAGAAAGACAGTTCCTTACTTTTGGCAATAAAGTCGTCAAACTCATTGGCACTCTCTGCGTCTATAAAGCGATAAAACTTGAATGCTTCGGGACTGTCGGCGTAGACCACCGTGCGGAATACTGCAACGATCTCATACTCCTGCTTATCCGTCAGTGTGTTGAAAGTGATCATCCGATGCTCGCCCCAAAAGTCTTTGTTCTTGAACTTTTCAAGGTGGGCAAACATCGAACCGTTGGACATATGGTGTCCATAGATGACAAGATTGTCGGACGGCTCCTGCACATCGCAATCCTCCTGCACATAGGGACAGCCATAGTCGGAGTATTCCTTATCAAAGCCGTGCTTTAGATAGAAATTCGGCTCATTCACCGACTGCATCACGGGATAATTGATGTTGGTATCTGCAATGCTGATCCAGCCCACCAAATCGCCGTTCTGCTGATAAAGCTCTGCAAGCTCCGGCAGAAGCATCTTTTCCTCGGAGTATGGAATCTGCTCCGCCGGTTCCGTTGCAGCATCCGTCTGTGCCGCAGCGTCTACAAGTTCAGCCAGCTCGCCATAAAGCGCAGCTTGCTTATTCGACTCCTTGTAGTGATCGATAATAAAAAAGGTGCTCGTGCCGAGGACGGCTACAAGCACTGCGATAAGAATTACACAGATTTTCTTTTTCATTGCGTTTCCTTTCATAAAGCGAGTAGGCACCCGCTGAAGTCAGCGAGTGCCTATAAGGTTTGTCTTGTTTATTTGCAGTAGATAGAGATTGCACGCTCGACAAATTTTGCAGTTCCTTCCCCACCTGCTTTATCAATATTCTCGGTAAATTCACCTCCAGCTCCATACATTGCACCAAGAGTTTGCAGTATTTCAGGGGTGCATTGATAATAATTCTCTGAGATATATGCCTGTAAACGCTTCACCAAGGCTTGCGCTTCCGGCAATGCAGGATCGCCATCCTTGCATTTGCCAAAATCAGAGAAGATCAGCATCACTCCTCTTGCAAGCGCTTCTTCTGCATCCTTAGAGCGCCCCTTGTTCTTTTGCGTATATTCCTGATAGGCATTGGTGTGTTGCCACTTTTCTTTTGCTTTCGTAGCATATTCATCCATCTTTGCCGTATCAAATGCAGAAAAGTCCATATTCATTCCTCCAACCTGTTTTAGTCCACGAGCGAAGGTGATAAGGTTTTCGATATGCTCTTTTTTCAATGTGAGCAAGCATATTTGCTGATCTAATGCCCGATCCCTATCAAAGTCCGGACTTTGAAGAATGGACTGAATCTCTTTGAGAGAGAATTCAAGCTCACGGAACAGCAATATTTGCTGCAAGCGCTCCATAGCTGTATCGTCATACAGCCGATAGCCTGATTCGGTATATTCCGCCGGATGCAGTAAACCGATTTTGTCATAGTACTGCAAGGCACGAATGCTAACCCCCGTGAGCTTGCTCACCTCATTGACGGTCATCATTGGTATCATCCTCCTTCTTGGTAATTATAGCATAAACCATTACGCAGCGTCAGAGTCAATACCTTTTTTGAAGAATTTAAGCACCCTCGCCCGGTTTAGTAGTCATCAGCTTATAGAGCTTTGTATGCTTGGGGAATTTGTTGGCAAACGGCACGAGGCTGGAGCCGACCTTGATCAGTCCGTGTCCGGCGTCCACATTGGTAATATAGGAAAGCTGGGTGTCCGAGATGTTCAGCAGCTTCGCAAGCTCCAATCTGTCCGTGGAAGCCTGATTGAGCATAACAATGAACTCAGAGTTTGCCAGCATCGTTCTTGCCGTGTGGGACTGAAGCAGGTCGTCCACATTCTGCGTGATGCCGGTGGCATAGGCGCCGTACTTTCGCACACGCTTCCAAAGGGTGAACAGGAAGTTTGCACTGTACTCGTGTTGGAACAGAAGGTAGATTTCATCGATGAAGATGAAGGTGTTCTTGCCCTTGGCTCGGTTCTGCGTAATACGGTTCAGGATAGAGTCAAGGACGACCAGCATACCGATGGGCATAAGCTGCTTGCCGAGGTCAAGGATGTCATAGCAGATCAGGCGGTTATCCGTGTCCACATTGGTTTTCTTGGCAAAGGTGTTCAAGCTGCCGTTGGTGAACAGCTCGATGGCAAGAGCAATCTCCTGCGCTTCGGGTTCGGGTTGCTTGAGAAGCTCCTCCCGGAAGTCCTGCAAGGTTGGCACTTCGCCGGTATAGTTGTTCTGCTGATAGGTGCGGTAGACGCTTGCCGTACAGCGGTCAATGATAGACTTCTGCACTGCGCCGAGGTTGTTGCCGCCGATGAGCTGCTCGCACAGGGACATAATGAACTCGGATTTCAGAATAACGGGGTTTGCACCGTCACCGTATTCCTTTGTCATGTCCATAGCGTTGATGTGGGTGGGAGAAGTGGCAGAGATGTTGATGATCTCGCCGCCAAGTGCTCGAACAAGGGGCGAATATTCTCGCTCCGGGTCAATGATAATAATGTCTGCGTTGCCGGCAAGCACCTGATTGATGACCTCGCCTTTTGCGGTAAAGGACTTACCACCGCCCGAAACACCGAGAATAAACTCGTTGCCGTTGAGGAGCTGTCTGCGGTCTGCGATAATCATATTTTTGGAAATGACATTCTGACCGTAGTAAACGCCATTGGTATGGCAAATGTCCTGCACACGGAACGGGATAAAGACCGCAAGGCTCTCTGTGGTCAGAGTACGGAACGACTCAATCTTGCGGACACCGAAGGGCATCGCCGTATTCAGTCCGTCAAGCTGCTGGAACTTGAGAATACCGAACTGGCAAAGGTGCTTTCTCGCTGTGGTAAGCAGAGCTTCTGTGTCATTGTCAAGCTGCTCCTTGGTGTCCGCCGTGTGAACCATCGTCAGAACGGCAAACATCATTCGCTGGTCACGGGTCGTCAGGTCGTCAAGGAACTCTTTCATTTCCTTGCGCTGTTGTTCAATGTCGTAGGGAAGCTGGGCAGAAAAGTTGTTGTTGGCATTCTGCCGGCGCTGCCAGTTGGTCGCATTGGTTTCAACGCCGAGCAGACGGCTTTCGGCTTCTCGCACGGCTTCATCCGTGGGTACGGGGATAACATCAATGGACATCATCAGATTGCGGTTGAGATCGGTCATTTCGGCAACCATACTGTCCTTGATATAGGAAGCGTACTCCCGCAGAAACAGCACTCTGCCGTAACGCTCTCCGATCTTGAAATAGTCGCTCGTGAACTCCATCGAATCAGGGCAGATGAAATCCTTGAAGTCGTGACCCTTTCTGCGGGTTTCCTTGATGTCGAAGCGGAACTCTGTTTCTTCACCGGCACGGTAAAAGTCGTGGAAAATGCGGAGCCGTTCATCCGGCTCCAACTCTACGCACTTACTGCCGAGCCGCCCAAAGTGGGCGATCAGGTCAGCACCCACACGGGCAAAGTAGTTTCTCGCTTCCTCCACATTCTTCTTGCATACCGAAATGGTGATATACTTCTCCTGAATGATAGCGTTTGCGCCGGTCGCTTTATCAAGGAGCATCCGATTGTACTCCTCACGGTACTCGTCAAGAGCATCGCCCTTCAGGGGGAGAAGAATGGTTTTCTCAAAGTTTGCACGGTTCAAACGGCGGTTGTTAATGGTGATCTTGGTGGTTGCACCGCTGTCAAGGCTGTTGAGTAGCTCCGAATACTCAAGGAACATAGCTTCCTTATCCTCACGACTGGCGACAGCATAGTTGATGTCGCTGAACTTATAGGTCTTGGAGAACTTATCTCTACCCACCTGAAAAATACCGTCATCGTAAATCGCCTTGATGGGGATCACATCCTGGACGCCCCTCGGCACAACAAATCGTTCTTTATCCTGTTTGAGCAGGTTGCGAAGCGTTTTAATCATTGGCTTTCAATACCTCCTTTTGCTTGTGTTCCATTTCAGGCTTCATCATTTCGTAGTAGGTGTTGGTGGAACGGAAGGTCAGTTTCTTTGGCATCAGAAACTCGGATTTGAACCAAGCCCATACGAACTTTTCCGCCGTCATTCCGTTGTATTTGATAAAGCCGAGAGCCGCAAAGGGTGCGGCTCCCAAAATGCACATCCACGATACGGTTTCCGTGCCGACATATGGCTTGAGCAGGAAATAGAGTCCCACTGCCACCACGCAGGCGCAGGCAGAAAAAATGAACTGTCGCATAGACAGTCCAAAGAACAATGCCTCCGTATAGTTGCGGATTTCTCGGTTGATCTTAACTTCCATTGAAGCTCCTTTCTCTGCGATAGCTTTCCTTTGCCTGACGGATTTCCTCGACACAGACGCATTCATCCGCAAGGCAGTTCACCTTGCCTTTGCGTCTGCCGCCGTAGTACAGACAATATCGGCAATCGCAGTCCTCAAGGGTAAACCCCTTGAAGCGGTTATAGATTTTGGTGTTGTTTTTCATAGTGCGCTCCTTACAATCCCATCATCTCTCGGATAATGCGGTCGCTCATCTTGACCGAGCCAACGAGAACGAGCATATTAAAGAGCAGTTCGCCTTCATAACTCCATACCTGCGTGACCGCCGCCGCATCGGAGTTTACTACGGGCGGTGAGGACGCAAAGAGTGAGAAGATGATGCAGGACAGCACGATCACTGCCCCCTCCAAGCAAACGGCGCAGTAGCTTTTGATGAAGGACTTGCCCACATTCTGACTCGGTTCACCGGCGAAGGTGGAAAGCGGAATGGGTGCAAGTGCCGTATACATATAGAGCTTAAAAAATCTCCCGTACACGGTCATTATCAGGATGAATGACATTACGGTGATGAACAGCCCTCCGATGAGCGTGACAGCCCATAGCGGTATGCTTTCAAAGAATCCGCATTCCTCAACGCTGGTAATCAATTCAGGCGGCAAGACTGTTTGCTGTGGTGTTGAGAAACCCGCCGAACCCATTATCGTCGAGATCGTGCCTTGGATGATATTAAACAGGGCAAGCATAAGCTCCATACCGTAGGTGATGGCACCCTTGGCGATGGCAAAGCGAACGAACAGCTTCAGAGCGTGTTCCGGTTTCTTGACTTCTGTGAACGAGCCGCAGGTTTTGACCATACCGGCGACGAAGAACAGCACAAGGAGTGCAAGTCCGATAGACTGCACTGCGCCGTTGATGTTGACGATCACGCCCCATATCCCACCGCCTTTGAAGTCCTGCGGCGTTGTCGTGATAAGCTGCCAGATTTCCGCCAGCTTTTCGTTCCAAGTTTCCAGTGCGTTTTCAAGGTTTTGTACGACCCAGTTGTCGCTCACGAAAAGCACCTCCTTTCAAAGAATAAGGGGTGCTCCCGCTTTTTCGGGAACACCCCTCGGTGTGAAATTTCTTAGCCGACAATCAGGTCGAGGATTTCCTTTGCAAAGGTGATGATGACACCGCCTGCAAGGGTCAGGAAACCGTTCGCTCGCTGAGAGGGGTCGTGGGACTTCAGGGACAGACCGACCTGCACAACACCGAAGCCCAACAGGATAAGCCCGATGGCACGGATCAGTCCGAAGATAAAGGTAGACAGATTGTTGATAACGGTAATGGGGTCGTTGGCGGCAAACGCCGTAACCGAAGTGCCGAGGACGAGTGCTGCACCCATAACGGCGGTGCAGTAAATGCGGAAGCCCTTCTTAACCTTGCCGGTCATAGGCAGCTTTTCGGTATACTTCTCGGTGTTCTTCTTAAAAATGTTCATATTATTTACCTCCGTAATTTTGTTGTTGTATTGTTGTTGGTTTCCGAATTGAAATCCTCATCGGACAGCAGCTCATAAGTGGTTTCCGATACCTCTGTATCCGGCAGAGTATCGGGGTCGAGGTACTGCACCTCAATGGTCGCAACATTACTTGTGACCTTGCCGTGCTGATAGACGCCGCCTTTTCCGTCGGCAGTCAGGTCAACGGCGGGGTGCTTGAGAATGTCGTATTTTAAGTCCATCACGGGGAGTTCCCCTCGGATGAACAGAATGGCGTAGCGGTTATCAAGCATACGAACCTCATCCGGGGTTAGAAGCTCTCGACCGCTGATCTGATAGTTGGTGGAATAGTTTCCGCTTCGCCCGGAACTCTTTCCGTAAGTGTTCGTGTCGATGGTTTCCTTGCCCAGCAATTCGCTCACATACTTATGGGTGGACTGCTCGTTGCCGCCCAAGTAGAGGAACTCATCGCAGTTGCCGACGATGGATTCCCACTGCTTTTCAAACAGCGCCTTCAGCTGGGCGAGGTTCTGCAAGATGATACTGACGAATACGCCACGGGAACGCATAACGGAAAGGATCTTATCGAAGTCGTCCGGTAGGCTGACATTGGCGAACTCATCCATCAGGAAGTGAACGGGAATCGGCAATGCGCCGCCGTGAATATGGTCAGCGGAAAAGAATAGCTGCTGAAATAGCTGGGTATAAAGGATGCTGACCAAGAAATTGAAGCTCGAATCGTTGTCCGGGATAATAGCGAACAGTGCCACTTTCTTTTCGCCCATAGAAGCAAGGTCAAGCTCATCGGTACAGGTCAGTGCCGCCAAGCTCTCCAAGTTGAACTTTTCAAGCCTTGCGGCAAGTGTGATCTGAATGGATTTCAGAGTCTTTGCCGAACCGGTGTGGTAAGATCGATAGTATTTCAGAGCGATGTGGTCGGGTCTGTCCAACTCCAAATCGGCAAACAGGCAGTCCAGCGGCGAGGGTCGTGGATCTTCCTCATTGTCGATGGCAGCCGCTTGCAGCATCTCCATTACCATTGCAAAGTTCTGTTCATCCTCCGGCGCTTCGTAGTGAAGATAATAGACGAGAGCAGACAGCAGCATTGAAGCTGAGGTGTCCCAAAAAGGGTCGTTACTTTGTGACCCCTTTGGCGTTGTGCTCTTGAACAGATTTGTCACAAGCCGTTGCACATCGTTGTCCGAATGGAGATAGACAAACGGGTTGTAGCAGTGGCTCTTTTCCATTGAGATCAGGTCGAGAACTCTGATCTCATAGCCCTTTTTCTCCAGCAGATTTCCCACATCCCGGACGATCTCGCCCTTTGGGTCAAGAATCACGAAGCTGGTGTTCGCCTGCATCAGATTCGGTTTGCAGTAAAAGCGGGTCTTGCCAGCACCGGAACCGCCGCAGACAAGGGTATTCAGGTTTCGGCGGTGCTTCTTACCATTCAGCCCGATACGGACTGCCTGCGTCATCAGCTTGTTTTCGGACGGTGGGTTCTGCCGGTATTTCTTGTCCACGGCTTTGGCATTGCCCCATTTTGCGCTGCCGTGTTCCTCCCGGCGTCGGTAGTTCCTGCGTGTCGAGAAATAGATGCCGATGCCCATTCCATAGCAGAGAAGCAAAACGAGGACAGTTTTTACACTGTCCTCGCAAAGCACTATATGAAACGGGTCGCTCATCACATTCATCAAGCTCGGCAGTATCTCCGGCAAGCCACCCTTAACGGATGGTGCAATGAGAAGTCCGAGCCACACAATCGGCAGGATGCCGAGTACGGCGAGAATGATGGAGGTCTGTCTGTCGTTATCTCGATTCACGACAGGAGCAGTCCTTTCTTTCCACTACCTTGAACTTTTTCTTTGGGGCATACCCGACCTTGATGATAAGATCGTCCACGGCATCGGTGGATTTACCCTCATTCATCAGTTCGGTCTTGGTATCGTTCAAAGCTCGAATCACTACGCCGTGTTCATAATCGTCCAAGGCGATGTGATAGCGTTCCTCTTTCATCGCTCACACCTCATCTTTCCTGATCCTTACTTCGGTCTGCTCGGCGACGGTAGATTTCCTCCGACACACGAGAGCCGATCTCGCTCATCGCAGAACGGGTCTTGGAAAGCTCCGCACGGATTTCCTTGGGGGACTTGCCCGCCAGCTCCTCCGGGATACGGTCAATGGCGAAGTTCTTCACATCCACTCCGAACTTGCGGCAGAGCATATAACCGACGCAAACGGCAGAGAAGCCCATATCTCTGCGGCTGTATGCTTCGCAGTTCATTGCAAGCTGAGCGTGACCAAGTTCCTGTGCCACGCACTGGCAGAGTGCAACACTGTCCCCAATGTCCCGCTTAATATAGAGGGTCTGATCCTCGTTCTTATAGAACGCTCCCATATTGGGAGAAGGCAGCTCCTCCACAGTGCTCACATCAATGGGAGCCGTGTCGAGCATAATGGCAACGAGCTTTCGGGGATCACGGTCAAGGGTAGGTGCAGCAGGCTTCTTGCCGCTGGTCTGCGCCACATCGAATACCTTCTTGACATTGTAGGCAATGCCGATAGAGCCGTCATTCTTGGTGTATTCAACAGGTTCAAGAATGGACAGGCTCTTAGCACCCTTGTTGACCTTCACGCCGTCCTCCTGCCAATCACGAAAATCCTTGAGCTGCGTCGCCTGCGGCTGCTGCTTATAAATGAGCAGAGCGTTGGCGGCAGAGTAGCGATCCATTCGTGCCTGCGTATCGAGATATGCCCTGAACTTGTCGGGGTCGCTGACGATCTCAGTAGCGGTATCGTCGATCATCTGATACACGGCATCCTTCTCCGCCTTTTTCTTGGCGGCGTATTCCTCCGGGGAGAGCTGCGGACGAGCCGAAGTCCCGGACTTCTTGGGGGTGAAATTGTTAGTCATAACTGATTACCTCTCTTTTGATTTCTTATGCTTTTTCGGCTGGGTGTGAACCGTCTGACGGTTCGGTTCCGGAGTCTTGCTTTTCTCCTTGGAAAGCGCAGGCTCGGCACGGTCTGCTTCTTTGTCAGCTTTTGCAGCAACCTTGTAGCGCTCCAGCTTTTCTCTCACGGAAGGCTTCTTGTCTGCCTGCTTTGCTGTACCCCGGTCAATAGCCGTACCGCTGATCTCGGAGCTTCGCTCGGACGGAGGGCTTTTTTCCGTCTTTGCGACCGTAGGGTTTTCGTGGGACTGACCTTCTTTCTGCAAAGGCTTTCCCATTGCTTCCTCCACGATGATCTCGCCCTTGGTTTTGGTCGGCACTTCCCGTGCCACCGCTTCACGGTCAGCTTTGTCCTGCTCCGCCTGCGTGATAACGCCTGCCTTATCGACCTTGCCGATCTCGAAGCGTTCCACAATGCGCTGGATTTTGGAAGCGTCCTCTGCACGGGCGATAATATCCACGGGTACATCATCTCCCTTGGCGCTCTTGTCTCTCAGGACACAGTAGAGAACGCCATAGCGTTTTGCCTGTTTGGTGAACTGTGCCAAGTCCTTGTTCGGGATAGAAAAGACCTTCAGTTCCTTGCCAGACTTGATCATATTGGTGAGCCGTGCCTTGCCTTTGGTCTGTTGTTCCTGCTTCAGCACGGACACGAGAAGCAGGGCGACATTCTTTGCCGCCGAGCCTGTAAGTTTTGCGGCAACTTCAAAGCCTTCAAGCGAGAGCCTGACGACCTGCTCAGCCGCATCACCGCCGTTGTTCATAGTTGCGGTTCTCCTTTCGTTTTGATTTTTCTTCCTCTACTCGGACTGCATCCACCTTTTCCTCGATAACCTTGGAACGGGCGGCGATGTCCTGACAGAGTTTGACCTCCTTGCGGAGTTCTTTCAGCTTCTCGGTAAGAAGCGAGATACTTGCCTTTGCCTGTGACAGCTCTGCATCTGTGATGTTCACTTTTCGTATTTCATTTCGGAGGTGCGTTCTGTCGGCAGTTATGGTCTTGATTTGCTCCTCGACCGAGTGTTGATATGAAAAAAGCTGCTCGTCTGTACCGATGTGGTGCTTGCCGAGTAGCGTAACTTGTTTGGTGAGTTCATCTATCTTCATCAAATCTTCTTTGAAAAGGTAGTGAACTCGTGCGTGATTCTGTTGTCCTGCCTTGTACTTCGGCAGATAGCCGAGCCGGTAACAGTAGTAAAGGTACAGCCCATACAGACCTCCGACTTTTCCAATTCTGTCGCTCCGTGTTCTGAGCCGGTATTGCTTCGGTCGGTAGATTTTCGGCTGGAACGGCTCGAAGTCGATGTTATCACGGTTTTCAATGAGCCGTTGCGTAATGCGCTCTTTGGTGTATTCATCACCGAGCCTGTGCAATCGGATCGGGCGTTCATCACCCTTGCCCCTAATTGTCCAATACTTCCGCTTGGGATTGGAGCCGAGGGTGTATCCCATCTCAGACAGATGATATTCAAGCTGTCGAAGATTGTGGCTCATTGCAATGGCTTCATCCAAGGCGGCACGGGCGAGGTTGTAGCGTGTAGGCATCCCGGCTTTGTCCTTTTGCGTCAGAATGCGGGGCGACTGGTAGGCTTCCGGGTTTTGCACCACGGACAGTCCGTGTTCCAAGCAGACTTCATCGGCAATGTGGCGGAAGTACCACCACGCTTTCTCTTTGTTCTGCAATCGCTTGCCGTCCCTGAACGAAACGGAGTTCACAACGAAATGGCAATGAAGATGCTCCGTGTTCAGATGAGTGGTCACAAGGACTTGAAAACGGTCGCCCCACATTCTTTCTGCGAACGCCATACCGACCTGCTGTGCAAGCTCCGGTGTGATGTCGGTTTCCTCAAAGCTGAGATAACCGTGATATGCTTGGATGCCATCCGGCTTGTCGAATTGCTCTTTCACCGTGATGAACTGCTCACGGGCAGTTTGCGGGTTACAATGGATGCCCTCACAGAACAACTCCCGTTCTGTTTTCTCTCCGTCTTTTGCATAAGCGACTACATCGCGGAGTGCCTGATAATCGGCGTCGCTGTAATTCGACTTTGACTTTGTGGTTTTCTCAGGATTGGAAGCGTAGTCGAGAACGGTCGCAAGACGAACCGTGACCGGCCACAGCTTACTTACTGCCATTTCAGGTTGCTCTCACCGGGTCGAAGAAACTGACGCTCCATATCTGCCTGAAACTTGTGCCAACGCTCCGCTTCCTTCTGAAGCTTCGGTGCGTCAACGAAGCCGAGCGAGTGCGCCTGTACCGCAAGCTGATTGATGTTGTTGCCGATAGCGGAAAGCTGACGCATCGTATCATAGAAACGGTCGTCCGGTTTTTCCCTCGGCTCATAGCCACGAATGAGCAGACGAATAAGTGCGCCTTCGGACAGGCAGGCTTTCTTTGCCTTTTTCTGAAGCTCCTGCGCTTCGTCACGGGAAAACCAAATATGCTTATCTATATTGCGCTTTCGCATTGTTATCTTCCTCCTTGTTGATTGAAGTTTTCTTATGGGGTATTAGGGGGAACCCCTAACAAGCGATTTACTGTTTGTAGCCTTTTGGGGATACAAACAGTCTGCTTGCTAAGATAACGCAGTCCTCTGGGGTTCCCACGCATCTCACAGAGATCAGCGTTCTTTGTCCGCCCTGACGGGCTTAAAAGGCACAGCTACGATCTCATTGTTGACTCTCATAAATCGTTCGGGATACTTGAATTTCTCACGGTATTTCTCCGCAAGGTCAGGCGGGAGGGACTGGAACTTCTCTGCCTCAAAGGGAGCATAGGCAACGAAAAACTTCCCGCAAATGATGTCCTGCATCTCACGGGAGTTTTCCTCATAAACCGCCCGATTCGGGGTCAGTCCATTAACCTTGCCCTCCTCATTGCAGATGATGGCGACCTCATCCTCAAAGGGCATATATTCCTCGATGTCGCCGCCGACCACCTCCTGCATCGTCTCCAAGGTATCGTCGATCTCAATCATCTTGGGATACTTGTTCGGCTCCACAAGCAGGACGGAAATCTTTCCGCTACCTGCTTCTACCGGCTCCTTGCAGAGCGATTTGTCGAAAGAAATCGACTTGAACCCGATGCTGTCCACGAAGTAGAAGCCGGGATTCAGGGTATCACTTTCCCTGATTTCGACTACATCCGATACGGAAAGAGAGCGTCCCTTGTAGTCGGCAGGATGGTCAACATTGAATTTCTGATAGATGCTTTCGAGGGAGATGCAGTCCATTTTGCCGTCATAAACTCTGTCGTAAGCGGCTGCGTTGACCTCCTTAGCGCCTTTGATTCTTTTGAGGGATTCCATTCCGATGAAGCACACATTGGCGGCATCCCTGTCCACATTGATCTGATAAATGCTAAACTCAGTCATCGTTCATTCGTCCTTTCTTTGGTTTTGTTGCGGTGGATACCGAGCTGGAAACAAAGAAAGTCATTGTAGTCCTTGCCGCAGGGCGGAGGGCTGTCAATGACTTCATACTTGCTCGGCAATATGGTTTTTAGCGCAAGGCTGGCTTTTCTCCCGGCATTATCGTTATCGAAGTGCAGGAGAATTTTCTTGATTTGCGGCTTCTCATCGAGGTACTTCACAAGAGCCGCAGGGGTAGTGCTGTCCTCGATTCTCTCCTTGGGCAGATACACTCCGGCGAGGGAAACGAGGTTGTCTTTCCGCCAATCTCTGCCCGCCATCTTTTCAAGCGTCGCATAGGAAAGCAGGTCAATGGCACACTCAAAGAGATGCACCGTGCCGCTGCCGCTGTCTGCGATCCGAAAAGAATAGTGCTTGTCACTGCCGGAGCAGTCACCCAAAACACGGCGGTCATTGGTCGCTCGGTAGGACGCATAGCGAGGGATATTCTTCTCATCAAAGCCAACGCACACAAGGTTGTGGTATGGCAGGCTCTCGAAGATCAGCCCCTTGTCAATGCAGTATTGGATGATGGCATAGTCGATGCCCCTGCCGAAAAGATACTCTGTAATTCTTTCTGTGGAAGCACTTTTATCCGGCAGAAGCAAGATCTTCGGCTCCGTTTTCTGCTTGGGTTTGACCGTCACCGACGGCATCACCGCCGCCTTTCCCATCAATGTTTCGACCGCTTCTACAAAAGAACAGCCCTTGACTTTCACAAGATAGTCAAGGGCATTGTAGCCGCCGATGCGCTGTGACCACCACATCCACTTGCCGTTAGAAATCTTCAAGCTGTCGTGGGTGCGGGTGGTATAATTGTTACCGGAAATGCGGACAAGCTCCTGCGGCTCACAGCTTTGCAGATAGGTCAACAGGTCGATTTGCCGTGCCTGTTCCACCACCTCCGGTGGAATATATGGCATAAAATCACCTGCTTTCCCGTTGCTGTTTCTTCTCCTGCCGTTGCAGGCTCTTGTCAGCTTCCGTTTCGATGGAGTCCCGGATGGTATCCATATGCTCGGTTTCTCTGTCCCGGAACTCCTTATACACATCACTCAGAGGACAAGGGGAACGAAGCAAAGCCCTTGCCTTTTCCGGCTCAAGCTCCAGCTCCTCCATACACATTACGATGTCCTCCCGCATCGTGTATTCGTAGGTGTGGTTGAGGATTTCGGACGGCTCCTGATGCAGTAGCCAGTCCCGGTATTTGTCCTGCTCGGCTTTCATTTTCTCATAAAGGCGAGCGTTGTAATCTGTTTCGTTCATAACGAACACCTCCTTCAAAATAGAAATAGCCGCCTGATTTCTTTTGAAAACCAAGCGGCTATGTGCTAATTTTGTTCATTTCTTTGTTTGCAAAGCGGTGGACACTACTTATCCCAAAATGAATTACTTTGCAAAAAACTTATTTCATGTTCTTTCGAAATCCCAATCGCCTCAAAAACCCGCTTGAGGGTTTCGAAAGATTCGGCATCGTGATAATAAACCTCCCATTTCGTTGTTGCTTTTACTTCTTCACCAATTCTTTTTAGATATGGAATATCAACCTCTCCAAAAGAAGACCCAAAGCAGACAACCCTATCAATGTCGGACAGTGATGTGAAAAAGTCCTCGTTATCAAGAATGATTTTCCCGGTATCTTTATAGAGAGCTTGTTCATAATTTGCCACGGCATTACAAATACTCTCTTCCCATTCCACAAATTCTTCTTGTGCCACCTTCGCTTTTTCACGGTACATATCTATTAACTTTTTATTGCCATGCCCCATTATCGGAGGTGTATCTGTGCAAGAAGAAACGCCGCCATGAATATGAAGGACACCATTTATTCCATACACTCGCTCCAGTGTATCCGTATAATTGAAGCTCATAAACAAATCCGTTTTATTGCCAACAAGGTCTTTCCGTTTCACTGTGGCCACTGAGGTGTCTACGGTTTCAATCCATTCAAGAACATACTTTTGAAAATCTCTTGAAAATCCATATTCTTCTCGCCAATAGGCATCGAGGGTGTCCTTGACGCCATCTTCTGGCATTCCATCTGTCAAGGCTTCCGCCATATCGTGCATTTCATCAACATTCGGATTTCCAATTTCCTCTTCAAAAGATTTCCACAAGTCTTTCAGCACGCTTTCTTCCCATTGCTTTTGCGCCTTCTCTGTATACCATGGCTCAGTATCATCTAATGGCTCAATGTTATACATTTTTTCGAATTGTGCCAAAAATCCATCGTGATTCTTTGATAGAAATGCTCTAAATGAGGAATAGCGGGTATCTAAACCATGGGCCAAATCAAAGCCGTTTCCGATTAAATATAGTGTCTTCATTCTTGCACCTTCAATCTCATCGAAGAATTATGAGTAATCAACTCTGCCTACATTATAGCACAGCATCTCATTGTTTTCTACTGTGCTATGTACATTCGGTATGAGAGCATTCTCATACCGAATCGGTCAGCGTTCCAATTCTTTCGGACTACGCTCAGGGAGTTCTTCACCCTCATCGGGTTCGCCGCCGACGATCTCGTTCTCACGCTTATCCACATTGAGCAGAGCGTTGAGTTCGTTCAGCCGGTCGGTCTTGGCTTTCAATTCTTCCTCCTGCGGGAACGGTCTTTCCACATCGACCTTTGCAGTTTCAAACTGCTTTTTGAGGTTGTCAAGCTCCATTTCGTTCATCTCCAAACGCTTTGGAAGCCCCTCCAGCGCATTATCCAAGCGGGTGATATTACCGAAGGTGTCCGTGCCGAGGGTTACGGGATAACCAAGCTCACCCTTGAGCCGCACTTTGTATTCTCTTGCTTCAAAGTACAGCTCCATCGTAAAACCACGGTACTCACCGAGGGGAATGGGTTCGGGATTCGTCATTGCCTTACACGCCTCCAAGATGGCGTTGCCGGCATCCGCTTTCTCTGAATAAAAAGCACCCTTGACCGTCATACCAACAAAGGTTTCATCAGACGGCTTCGGGTGCTCTGCCACCCTTTCAATATCGGATTTTAATCCCGCAATTACATCCGTTCGCCGTGCGATCTCCTGCGGATAGAACTTGATGATCTTATCCTCCAAAGCATATTTTTCGGAAAGGAAACTGGACTTTAAGAGCCGCAACTTCTGAACCTGAATATCCAAGTCCATCTTCTCTTTGATGTGGGGATTGCCGGTCGCCAGCATCTTGATCTCAGCATAGGACAGTGCGGTTTCGTCAATATCCTCGCAGGATCGCACCGGTGATTTACTGGTCATTATCTGCGAAGCGAACTTCTGCTTGCCTTCCACGAGCTGATACAAGTAGGCATCAAAAGTTTCTTCCGTCACGAAACGGTAGATGTGAACCTCTGTATTTTCGTTGCCTTGCCGGATACTTCTGCCGAGCCGCTGTTCCAAGTCAGAGGGTCGCCACGGGCAGTCGAGATCGGAGGATGCGGCAAGTTTGTTCTGCACATTCGTACCGGCTCCCATCTTCTGCGTACTGCCCATCAGGATGCGGACATCCCCTCGGCGTACCTTCTTGAACAGCTCCAGCTTCTTTGCCTCGGTATCTGCTTCGTGGATGAACCTTATCTCATCGGCGGGTACGCCACGGGCAATCAGCTTCTGTCGAATGTCGTCATAGACATTGAAGGAGCCGTCGTTTTTCGGCGTAGACAGGTCGCAGAAAAATAGCTGGGTCAGCCGCTTCTCGCTGCCACGCTCCCAAGTTTCAAACATAGCGTCCACGCAGGCGTTGAGCTTGCTGTCCTCAAAATCAGGGAGCAATGGATTGATAAGCCGCTGATCAAGAGCCAGCTTTCTGCCGTCGTTGGTGATCTTGAGCATATTATCTTCCTTGGCATCAACCATACCGTTTCGTACCCTCTCGGCTCTCTCCGCAAGCTCGGCTACCATCTGCTTTTGGATTTCAGATGGCTTCACCGAGATATTGTGAAAGACCGCTGTCGGCACTGGCAGGTCAAGCATATCCGCTGTTTTGATGTCTGCGATTTCCTTAAACATCGCCATCAGCTCCGGTAAATTGTAGAAACGGGCAAAGCGTGTTTTAGCTCGGTATCCCGTTCCTTCGGGTGTAAGTTCTACTGCCGTAATGGTTTCTCCGAAAGTGGAAGCCCAGGCATCGAAGTGCTGCAAGTTGTTCTGAACAAGGGTATTGTACTGCAAGTATCGCTGAATGGTGTAAAGTTCGACCATCGAATTGGAGATCGGCGTTCCTGTCGCAAACACTGTCCCACGCCCACCGGTCAGTTCGTCCAAATACCTGCATTTCATAAAAAGGTCACTGGACTTCATTGCTTCGGTTTGAGCAATGCCGCCTACATTCCTCATTTTTGTAAAAAGAAACAGGTTCTTGTAGTAGTGACTCTCATCAATGAAAAGTCTGTCCACACCCAACTCCTCAAAGGTCACTGTATCATCCTTTTTGGATTGGTCGTTGAGCTTATCGAGCTTCTGCTTGACAGATTTCTTTGTGCGTTCCAGTTGTTTTACGGAGAAGTTATCTCCACGGTTCTTTTTCAGTTCCGTAATGCCCTCCGTAACTTCATCAAGCTGCTGTTCGAGGATCGCCCGTTGCCGTTCAATGGACATCGGTATTTTCTCGAACTGCGAATGCCCGATAATGATGGCATCGTAATCGCCGGTGGCAATTCTGCCGCAGAACTTTTTGCGGTTCTTGGTTTCAAAGTCTTTCTTCGTTGCCACCAAAATGTTGGCTGAGGGATAGAGCTGTAAGAACTCCGATGCCCACTGCTCAGTGAGGTGGTTGGGTACGACAAACAGGGATTTACTGCACAATCCGAGCCGTTTGGACTCCATCGCCGCCGAAACCATCTCGAAGGATAGCGATAGGTAATCCTTTGGTCGGGATATGCAGCCGCAGG
>ERZ1106941.467-NODE-467-length-58875-cov-11.452941_pt1 | contig 58875 bp, 50 predicted proteins | sample MGYA00403670_ERZ1106941 | MGnify/ENA primary metagenome ERZ1106941 (study PRJEB35170, sample SAMEA104062400) | human gut metagenome | biome: human gut; feature: human-associated habitat; material: faeces | place: Denmark | collected 2012-06-04 ...
TCTTGCCATCTTATCTGCACCGGTTCTGCTCCAGCCTAATGGTCTTGAACTCATTCTGTCTGAGTAAATGTGGCTCACGTGTCCCTCTGCGCTGCACTGCAGGCTCTTATCCTTAGTTTTCACGGATTCCATAATCCCTGTCCAGTTCCCCAGAATATAATTCTTTGCGGATTCTACTGCCTTTGCTTTTGTTTCACTCTCTGTTACATGCAGAATCTTATCAAATGCTTCTTCCGCCGCCCATTTCCTTTTTCCGTTAATGGCTTTGTAGATTTCACTTCTCGCATCCTGTGCGGAATCTTTCAGGTGGCTTGTTGCTGATATGATGTATTTATGCATGTGAAAACGGTCCAAAACAAAACGTGCTTTTGCGTGCATTCCTGCTCCCGTTCTAATCCAATCCGCTCCGTCTCCGTTTATATATATTTTCTCCAGCACTTCCTCGTCATAGCTCGCTGTAATAAAATCAAACACTTCCTGCCATAACGCCTTCGTTCCTTCCGTCCCGGCATAGTCCCCACCGAAGTAATGGCAGTTTACCAGTTCATGCTTACTCCCATCGAAACTTACATCCTCATAGACATAGATAAGCTTTGGCATAACGGTATTAACGCGGGGCTTTTTAATGTCACCCTTTTTTTCAAGATACTGCAGCGAAACATGGTCTTCATCTGCATCGATATACAGACGGCCTACTTTGCGTTTCTCCTTCAGCGGCTCCAGTAACGGAAACTCAAGGGTATGAAGCTTATTCATTACGGTTTCCTTGCTTACCTCCTGTTCCCCGATACAGGCATTGATTCCGCCCTTCCGGTAACTGCTTTCCACAGCCTCCTCCAGTATTCTGGCTTCTGCATCCTCTGAAATACGGGCATGCGATTCCAAGCCCATGAGACGGTCTAACAGATAGCAGTATTCCCCGGTTTCTTTATTGTGAAAATACGTCCTGCTGTAACAGATTTCTCCCAGGCTGGTCAGAAGCTTCGTTTCATCCCGGCGTTCAATGTACCAGCCTTTTCGCAGGTCTTGTCGTTTACGCAGCAGTTCATCATAGCTTTCCAGTTCTTCTTCAATCAGGGAAAGTCCTAACTTCGTTACCTCTTTAGTCACTCCATAAACCATTTCTGCAAACTTGGTAAGGTCATCTGTATAGTAACTAAAAATTTCTATTAAATTTTTTACCCCTTGTTCCTGAAAATGTTGTATACTGTTAATCATGAAAGCACCCTCCTTGGATTTTGGTCTAGTCAACTTCAATCCTAACACAGGAATCCGGTGCTTTCTATTTTTTTATTTTCCTACAAAAACTTTACCCTAGCTGTGGGAAGTGTTCGTTGCTGGTTTTTTAGGTTCCGTAATTTATCAAGAAAAGATTTGTGTTTCGTAGGCGTTCTCACTAAACAAACGCGTAAGGGTATCGGCATGCCAACTACGCATGCCAAATACCCACGTGTTTGTACCCACTCTCCACAAATCTTTTCTTGATAAATTACTGGAATACTAAAAAGACTAGTAACGAACACTTCGCATATTTCTGGGGTGAGATTTTTCTTTTTTTTGGGGGGAGGTGAAGAGGTACATACTTTCGAGACAACTCTTTTCGCTTTTTATAAAGGTTAAGGTTGCATAAGGCTCTTATCCACATCAAAAGAAGTCATCAAATGACTAATTTCTGCCAACCAGTAACTGGAAGGCTTTTGGAGTTTCAGTAAATCATCAAGAAAAGATTTGTGGAGAGTGGGTTTTGAGTACGTCGGTATGTGGCACTGGTAGTTTCAGTGCCCGTACCGCTACGCACTCAATGAGCGCAAGCGCCCACGAAATGCAAACTTTTCTTTATGATTTACGAAGCCAAAATCCGCCCACCGCTCATCCTTCGGTACTTTTTGCGATTACCTCATCCACACTTACAACCTCCGGTGCTTCAAGTGATGTTTCTTTTGCATCCGCGGCTTCTATAGGGTCTTCCAATTCTTTTTTCTCCTCATCGTCCCACAGCGAATCATACTTTTTCCGTTCTTTAAGCTTTGCCATCATCTGTGCGTTTTTCGCCATCTGATACAAATCACTGTCGAATTCCATAAGTTTTTTCTCGTCCGAGCCGGGAACGATATCCCCGTGGAACATGCGCATTGCCACCGCAAGAATTTTACCCATTTCCTTATAATAATCCCCTTCTGCTTCGGCATTTTGCTTTGCGCTTACCATCTCACGCTCAGCATCCCATTTGTCCATAAACTGGTGAATGAAATCATCATAAATCTTCTGCTGGTCTTTCACCGCATTGTACTGGAGTTCCAAAACCGCTGCCTGTTCCCCAAACAGTTTGTCTCCTTCGGGAACACGCTTTATCAATTCCTTCGTCTCATTTAGTTTTTTAGACAATTCAAACGCCGTCGAATTGTACTGCTTATGTACTGCACTGAATTTATTCCGCAGTTCTCCTAACGTCGTCATGCAAACACCTCCTTGTGTTCTTTTCGCAAATCCATTTACAACATATCTGTAAGTATATTATCGGCAGTTTTCCCTCATAATATTACAACTTGACAAATCTGCCCCTTTCGTACTAGAGTAAGCATAGAAATATTTTTATTAAGGAGAAATCAAAATGAGTGAAGAATGTACGCACGACTGCTCCACCTGTAGCAGCAATTGCGGTTCAAAAGACCCAAAAAGTCTCTTAGTAGCACCACATCCAAACAGCAAAATCGGCAAGGTTATCGGTGTCGTCAGCGGAAAGGGCGGCGTAGGAAAATCAATGGTTACTGATTTGCTTGCGGTTGAATTTGCGCGCCGCGGATACCACTGCGGTATCTTGGATGCCGATATTACCGGTCCTTCGATTCCGAAGGCATTTGGTATCACCGAAAAAGCTCAGGGAAATGAAACAACGATTTTCCCTGTAAAATCAAAAAAATACGGCGTGGATATTATGTCCATTAACGTCCTTTTAGAAAATGAAAGTGACCCAGTTGTATGGCGTGGTCCAGTGATTGGTGGAACGGTTCGCCAGTTCTGGTCTGACACCCTTTGGGATAATGTCGATTATCTGTTTGTCGATATGCCGCCCGGAACCGGTGATGTTGCACTTACCGTATTCCAGAACATTCCGATTGATGGCATTGTCGTTGTTACAAGTCCGCAGGATTTGGTTTCTATGATTGTTGGTAAAGCAATGAAAATGGCTTCTCTTATGAATATTCCGGTTCTTGGTCTTGTGGAAAATATGAGCTATGCACTCTGCCCTGACTGCGGTAAGAAAATTCATGTATTTGGCGAGAGCCACATCGGTGAAATTGCTGAAGAATACCATGTACCGGTACTCGCCCAGATGCCAATTAACCCGGCACTTGCTTCTGCCTGTGATAACGGCACGGTGGAGGATTTGGATTGCTCCTATCTGGAAGATGCTGCGCTTGTTATTGAAAGAGGTCAGAAGTAGTGGATACAAAAACATGTTATTTATTTGGGGCAGGGGAACAATCCCCCTGCCACATTGAATTAGGGGAAGATGATTTAGTCATTGCTGTTGATGGCGGCTTTGACTATTTAGAAAAAATCGGGCTGCGTGCCGACTATGTACTCGGTGACTTTGATTCTGTTTCAGCATCCAGTCATCTGCCATCCGACTGCATCCGCCACCCAAAAGAAAAAGACGATACGGACATGATGCTCGCCGCACGTCTTGGTTTGGAAAAAGGATACACAAATTTTGAAATTTATGGCGGTTTAGGCGGCCGCTTAGACCACACATTAGCTAATATTCAGACGCTTACATTCTTAAACCGGCATAATGCCGTCGGAACCTTAATCGGAGACGGCTATGCACTAAAAGTTGTCACAAACGGCGTCATTACATTCGGAAAAGATTTACCGGAAAATACCGCTGGCAATACATGTTCCGTCTTTTCATTAAGTGATGTGAGCACAAATGTTACCATTCAGGGATTTCATTATGAAGTAGAAGGGGCGACCCTCACAAATTCATTCCCTCTTGGTGTCAGCAATGAGTTTACCGGCAGAAAGGGAAGCATCAGCGTGTCAAATGGCACATTAGCTGTTTTGTGGAATCGCCCTTAAATTTTCTATTTATATTTCTATTTTATTGAATCAAGTCCGAGTTTTACGGCAATCATTTTGTCAATCGGACAGGTACTCTGACCCTTGCCATCCGTTCCTTCCAGATACGTGGTGGCAGCGGATTCAAATATCATATACACTTCATCTCCCACAACTTCTACTTCCTCTACCATTGGCGGCAGTGCTACGGCAAGTTCTAACTCGCCAAGCATCGTATCATCGGTCGCATCTGCACGGTTATACACCTGTAATTCGGATAAAAATCTCTTCTTTGTACTGTTTCTTCCATAGGAACAGCTAAAGATTGTACGGTCTCCGGAAAATGTAATTCCCTGCACATAATTCGGTGTGCTGCGGTACAACACATTGCCACGGACATCCAAAATAATTTTTCCTGTCAAAATCTGCTCTGTCGGCTCCGCACCTTCGTTTTCTGCTGGAATTGTACGGTGAATTTCCAGCGTTACTGCAGTTCCTTTCGTACATTTTTCCAGTAATTCCGAAAGCTGTTTTGCACTTGTAATCAGCTCATTATTAACCGAGTAAATAACATCGCCTTTTTTCAGCTTTTCTTTTGCTGTAGCAGAGCTTCCTTTTTCCGCAAGTAAAACAGAGGAAGAAGAGTACACTGTTGCAACCTGAACACTTGTCTTTGCCTCATTTTCTGCGGTTGCTTCTGTCTGTACTTCTTTTGTCTGGATTCCCAGATAATCCTCTTCGGCAGGATTCGTAACAATGCGAACCTGATTTAATTCGTTTGTCTTTGCATCGTACTCATATGCATACATTCGCGGTGCACTGGTATCATTTTCCTCTACTTCTTCGTCCGAATCTTCATCCTCCGAAGTGTCACCGGCAACCGGTGCCACACTAAACTGTGCCACCCACAGATAACCGTCCTTTTTATTGTAGGAAATCGTCGATGGTTTTGTTGGAATCTGATGCAGTTCCAATTTACCGGATGATGTATATTCTTTCTTACCTGTCGCATATTTCACCAAATCCGACAATGTAATACGCTCAAGTGAATACATTCCTGTCGTTTTATCTTTGTTTGAGTGACAGACCCAGATGTTTTTATTTTTCTCATCGTAAGTAATTCCACCCACGTGGCTCTTCTGGTCTTTTAAAACTAGCGTCTTTAAAAATTCACCCGTCTTGTTGTTGTAAACGAAAATGCAGCTGTTGTGCAAATCATCCATACAGTATGCCGTCGTAAGCATATAATTTCCTGCCATGCAGACACCCTGCGGACAGAGATTGTTACACTGAATATAATTTTTTGTCCAGTCCTCATCAGCAGTCGGTGCAAGCCCTGGCATCTGATACTTATCCACAATTGTCCATTTTAAATCTGTCAGTTTTTTATAATTAGTAAATCCCGGAGACAGTGGACTCTTCGACGGATAGCTGTATTTATTAATACTATCATAGGTACTGAAAACACGTACCGGTTTTTTGTTAATCGTAACGGTAACGGAAGTCGAAGCTGCCTTATAATTTGTTGTTGCTGGCACACTCATGGTTACCTTTGTCGAAACTTTCTTAATCGTATCTTTTGTCTGCTTGGACAATGTTTTACATGTCTTATCAAAGGTTTTAACAATCGTAACCTTGCCGGCTTTCGTGACTTTGATCACACCAGTTGTCGCGCAGGCATATGTTACTGTTCCACCGCCTTTCGATGGTTTAGCTACAATCGAAAATGAACCATCTCCTTCAACGGCTGAATATGCTGCTTTGTCCGGTACTAGCAGACGACTTGCTTTTTTTATCTTAAAAGTTTTGCTTTTGCTGCCCTTATATTTGGCTTTTTTCCCTTTTTTAGCCTTCTTAGCTTTAATTGTAACTTTCGCCGTTCCGGCATTTTTATTTTTTGTATACTTGACCGTATAATCCCTGTTTTTTTTCAGTTTTTTCTTGCCAAGTTTTACGGTAACAGCTGGTTTTTTGGCTTTTCCATTATATGTATAACTGCTCTTTGCCAAAGTAATCTTTGCTTTTTTCAATGACTTTGGCTTCGTCTTTTTCTTTGCCTGAACATTCATCCCACCAATTAATACAGTGGAAAAAAGTAACAGCGCTAACAATAGTATTCTTTTTTTACACTTCATATTTTATTTACGCTTCCTTCCTAAAAAAATGTAACTGTCCTTTACCGAACAGTTACATTTAATCATGCAATCGTGGCAAAACATAGGCATCCTTACTTCAAATTTACCCACATCGTCGGACGTATGCAGGCACCATTTTCATCCACCGGGAAACCATAGGTAATAATATCCCCCAGTGCAGAAACATACGTCGTTGCCGTGGCATCTTTGCCCGGTGTACGCAGCCGCATTGTCTTTGCCTTTGCTTTCAGTTTCTTCTTATATTTGGCAAACTCCGGCTCATTCATCAAAAATACTTTATCTTGCGTATTCTTGCCACCGTCCGTCCCAAACTCTTCGTTTGCAACATTTTCAACATTTGTAGTCAAAATCATCGCCAATTCCTCCGGTGTAAATTTACCGTCCTCAAGGAATTCACCATTCAGATACTTTCGCAGCGCACAACTCTCCCATGTAACCTTTTCTGATTTATCATGGTATGGATGTTTATTATCTGCCATATATTTTGTAAGCAGAGCTTTACCATCTGTACGCTCCAAAACCATCCAGTCACAAGTTCCAAACTTCACAACACCACCAATTTTCACTTTTTCGATGGCTTTTTTCTCAAGCAAAACAATCTGATTTTTACAATCTTTATAATCGCCCAGTTTTTCGTATGTGGACGATGCCCATTTATCAAAACCAACTTTTGCAGAAAGTCCGGCTAACTGATAACGGGTTGCCGGAACATTATAGCAGACAATCATTGCAACAATAACCACAAGTACAACCCATTTTGCAATTCCTTTTTTCTTGTTGTCGTCTTCTTCCTGTTTCTTCACTGTTGTCGTAACAGTTCGTGAAATCACTTCTCTCTCCGCCGGCAATTTCTTTTCCCATTCTTTTGCAAGAGCAGCACATTCTTCACTTAACGCAGCACACTCTTCATATCCTTCAAACGGAGTCTCTTTACCTAACTCATCCATCTGTGCGAAATCTTTTGTAAGACGCACGTAGATACGATAAACATCTTCATCTACTAAAAGGCATCTTGTCGCTCTCTTTAATGTCTTTAACTGGACAAACCGTTCCGCCGGCGTCAGTTCAATGACCTCTTTTTTCTTTTTCTTCTTATCTCCCTTTGCCATGCACTGGAATCCTCCTTTGTCTCTTATGCAGACTGTATTGGTAGTATAACATAGATTGTGTCTAATTATCAACTTTTTGACATCTTTTGTTCGTCATACGAAAAAGAAGAAACTATCATTCGCATGAACATTACTGTTTCCCGATTTGTAGTTTCTTCTTTTCTTGTTCCAATATTTATTCACAAAGAATTATTTTTTCTTCTTTGAATAAGTGACTGCTTTCTGCTCTTTTTCTCCTTTTCCAGAAAGAACATACCACAATGGTGATGCTACACATACTGATGAATAACATCCGGAAATAATACCTACAATCAACGGAATTGCAAACTGGCGTACGGAATCTACACCGAATACTGCCAATACAAATACCATGATAAAGGTAGTTACCGAAGTATTAATGGAACGAGACAATGTCTCTGTAATACTCTTGTTAATAATTTCTGCAAGGCTTGTTCTTGACGTAGCCTTCGCTTTATTCTCGCGAATACGGTCAAATACTACGATGGTATCGTTGATGGAGTATCCAACAATCGTAAGCATACATGCAATAAATGTACTTCCGACCGGAATAAATGCACTTGCCACTACATAAACAGTCAGCACAGCAATTACATCATGAACAAGTGCCAAAACAGCACTGATACCGGTTGAAAGTTTACGGAAGCGAATCCAGATATAAAGCAACATACAAAGTGTCGCAATCAGAGTTGCTACAGCTGCATCCACTTTCATTTCATCACTGACAGAACCACTAATGAACTCGGACTCAATTTTGGTAGATTCATCCACGCCAAATGTTTTCGCCATCGTTGCTTTCAATTCTTCCGACTTCTGCTCACTGAGTTCCTCAGTACGAACAACAATCTTTGTATTATCAGCAACCGAAATTTCAACACTCTTACCGCTTCCAATAACAGATTTTGCAGTATCTTCTGCTTTCTGTTTATCTTCATCGGTTACAGTCTTAGATAAGTCAACAGATGTTGAGTTACCACCGGCAAAATCTAAACTATAGTTAAATAATGGACCACCGGAAGCAGCACGGACAACAAGTCCTGCCACACAGATTACAACAACAGCTCCGGAAATAACAACATATTTCTTCCAGTTACCAATAAAGTTAATTGTCTTACGCTCTTTCTGAATACCATACATTGAAGTATTTGTCATACCCAGTGCACAGAATGCTTTCATCAAAAGTTTTGTAATAAACAAAGCAGTAAACATAGACAACACAATACCAATACCAAGTGTCATCGCAAAACCTTTTACCGTACCGGAACCCTTGAGATACAGTACCAAAGCAGCAATCAAAGTTGTTACGTTACCATCGATAATGGCGGACATCGCTTTGGAAAATCCATTATCAATCGCAGACGCTACCGTCTTACCTGTTGCCAATTCCTCGCGGATACGTGTAAATATAATACAGTTTGCATCCACCGCCATACCAATACTCAGGATAATACCCGCAATACCGGGCAGGGTCAATGTTACATTCAAACCATTCAGTGCAAGCAGCATAGCACCTACATAGAAAATCAATGCAATGCTGGCTGCCACACCGGAGATGCGGTACATAACAATCATGAAAATGATTACGAGAATCAAACCAACCACGCCGGCAAACAAACTGGATTTCAATGCCTGACTTCCCAGTGTTGCTCCTACTACGTTACCATGAATGTTCTCAAGTTCCAATGGAAGAGCACCGATACGTACGGTAGAAGCAAGCTGCTCTGCGGACTCAGAAGTAAAGCTTCCCGAAATCCAGCACTCACCGCCGGAAATCTCTTCTTTCAGGTTTGGTGCAGAAACTAACTTCTCATCGTATACGATAGCAAGCTGCTCACCAACATGCTCTCCGGTAATCTTAGCAAATTTCTTAATTCCTTTGCCTGCGAATTTAATAGAAACACCATATTCAGTCTTTCCGGTGCCTTCCTGCTGTCTGCTGCCGGAAGTTGCCTCACCAATCATGTCACCGGTCAAAAGGACTTTCGATTTGTCGTAAACGACTTTATCACCTTCGTTTGGTGTGCCGCCTTTTTCAGTCTTCAGATCTGAATACAAAATGAAATAAAGCGCTCCAGCTTTACCAAGTTCCTTCAAAACCTCTTCTGAATCACTGGCACCCGGAATATCGATTGTGACACGGTCACTACCTTCCTGATATACTGCAGCTTCCGTGCTCTCTAATGTTTCCACACGTTTCTGCATCTTGTAAATCGTGTCTGCCATGTCTTTATCGGTTGGCTGTTCACCGGTTCTCTTACCGGTACTATCAGTCTTGTAAGCCTGATATGTGACACTCACGCCACCTTCCAAATCCAATCCAAGACGAATGTTCTTTGCGCTTCCTCGGTGTGCGCCACCAATTCCCCTTGCTGCTACAAACGCAAACGCTGCAATCAGCACAAGAACCAGTAAGACCTGTAAAACGCCCTTTACTTTACTGTTCATGTTACTTATCTCCTTTACTATAAATCCTTACCAGGGTCTCTTACTGTAAAAATCCCCCTTATCGAGCACTGCTCGAGATTAGATTATATCACAAAACAATTGGTTCTTCAAGTATAAAACGAAAGCGGCTCGCGCCCTCTTCTCTTTGCTCCAAGCCCTGCTCCATTCGCCCTAGCGGGCTCATGGACGGCTCGTGCCCTCTTCTCTTTGCTCCAAGCCTTGCCCCATTCGCCCTGACGGGCTCATGGACGGCTCGCGCCCTCTTCTCTTTGCTCCAAGCCTTGCTCCATTCGCCCTAGCGGGCTCACGGACGGCTCGCGCCCTCTTCTCTTTGCTCCAAGCCTTGCCCCATTCGCCCTAGCGGGCTCATGGACGGCTCGCGCCGTATATAAAAATAAAAACAGCCATTCATTTGTGAGTGAACTCACAATGAATGGCTGCTTCTATTTTTATGCATGGCTTGGAGCTTAGCCAAAGTATCTCTTTAACAATCCCTCGAATGCTTTGCCATGTCTTGCTTCGTCTTTTGCCATCTCATGAACAGTGTCATGGATAGCGTCTAAGTCTGCTGCTTTGGCACGTTTTGCAAGGTCGAATTTACCCGCTGTTGCACCATTTTCAGCGTCAACACGCATCTGCAGGTTTTTCTTTGTGGAATCAGTTACTACTTCACCAAGAAGTTCTGCAAATTTTGCAGCATGCTCTGCTTCTTCCCAAGCTGCTTTTTCATAGTAAAGGCCTACTTCGGGATAGCCTTCACGGTGTGCTACTCTTGCCATAGCAAGATACATTCCTACTTCTGAACATTCTCCTTCAAAATTCGCGCGAAGGTCAGCTACGATGTCTTCGCTGACACCCTTAGCAACTCCTACTACATGTTCTGCTGCCCATTCTCTTTCGCCAGTCTGCTCTTTGAATTTTTCTGCCGGTGCCTTGCAAACCGGGCACTGCTCTGGTGCACTGTCTCCTTCGTGAACATATCCACATACGCTGCATACAAATTTCTTCATACTAATACACTCTCCTTTTGATAAATTAGTTTAACCACTTTTGTGATTTATAAACATTTTTTACAGATGCCGTAAAAATAGATTTCATGTCCTTCTATTTTTCCGGGAAACTCGTCATCCATCTTGGTATCCAATTCAAAATCCCAGTCGGCTTCCAAATCGATTACCTGTCTGCAACGACGACAAATAAAATGATTGTGTGGGGTGGTCGTTGCATCAAAATGCTCTACCCCGTCACCACAGTTCAATCGCAAAATCTCACCACAGTCTGCTAATAAGTTTAAATTTCGGTATACCGTTCCTAAACTTATCTTAGGAAATTCTTCTCTGATTTTCTGATATACCTGCTCCGCAGTCGGATGAGACTTTGTTGAACGCAGATAGACTAACACAGCTTCCCGCTGCCTGCTATACTTGAGTCCAGCCATATCTCACGCTCCTTTTTGATAATAGTAACTGTTACTGTTATTACTATATATCATTTATCTTTGCTTGTCAATACTTTTTCTCAATAAATTTTATTTTTTTCACATTCGACATTTTTCTACATAATATATAGTAAAAACAAAAAAGGAGTTTCTATGAATCTTTCAAAGAAACCATTAGCAATGGCATATGTCCCATGGCAGACTTTTGAAAATGTCATGGAGGGCGAATGTGCCTTAAGACACGGCACCATTTTCGAAGATTTAGTTTTTCCGTTTGTTGGTGCACAGGCTGCCTGCCAGGCAGACCGCAGTCAAAACCACTCCCATTCCGGTTCTTGTGGCTGCCATAACCGACAGCCCTATATGCAAAACAACTCCTGTGGAAGGCGAGGTGTTTATTGATGAATCAAAACAGACATTCAAAGCATCAGAAAATGACCGCTGTACGTGAGGCCGGATTCTGCATGATTGACGCCGGTATGTATTTGGATACTCATCCTTGCGATGGCAAGGCAATGGATTATTTCAACCGTTACCAGCAGATGTACAAAGAAGCCGTCTGCGATTACGAAAAACACTGCGGACCGTTATTTTTAACCGGTATTGATACAAACGATGGCTGGACCTGGACCGATGAACCGTGGCCATGGGAAGGGGGGTGCAGCTGATGTGGACGTATGAACGACGACTGGAATACCCGGTCAATATCAAAACGCCGAATGCAAAATTGGCAAAAGTAATAATCAGTCAGCTGGGTGGACCGTAGTGCTGAGAGTTATAAAAGATTTTTTCACTTTAGATTGTCCTTAAAATAACATAGAATTCACTGAAAGTAAAGGATTTCAGGCTTTTAAATTTCTTTCACCTTTTTCAAACTAATCCATTGCCATTTGTCATTCTTTTTGTTCAACAAACGCCCCCATGCACCAACCACCTTAGAAATCTTAACAACCTCTCCCGGATTTATGCTGCCAATTTTATTAGTAGGTTTTAATCCCTTGGATGAGCGGATGGCTGCTGCCTTTGTTACTTTGGCTCTGTACTGATAATTATACATAATCTTGTTGTAAAGATGCTTCCATTTCAAGTTGCCTTTACCGATCATCGGCTCTGGACACGCTTTGCCGTTGACGTCCCAATGTCTGATGATAGTCTTTGCATTCGGGCAACGTTTCTGAATATACTGTACTAATTGTCGTACCGCAAGCATCTGTTCCCAACTTACACCTTTTTTGCAATCACATAATTCGATGGACACACTGTTATCATTCGTACACTTTTTATAATACGATGCAGCCCCCTTCTCACGGGTATAGAAGTGGCCAACCGCCCAGGCAGTATATTCCATTGGCACGGACTCCCAAATCTCAGATTTTTTATCCACAAAGAAATGCGCACCCGCTTCTCGCGTGTTGCCAGTAGCGTAGAAATCAGCATTGTTCTTCGCCGTATCTCCTTTGTTACCGGTAAAATGTATGACAATGTACTTTATGTCCTTTAAACTCCTTTTGCTCCCATAACTGATTGATTTTGCTCTTCTTTTTTTAATTTCCATTTGTTTCACCTTCCTTATCTGCTGCAATCCAGTCCTCAGCAAGCATATCTGCCTGCGATGCAAGCCATCCCATTTGAACACCGGAAGTACCAACAAATGCAATTGCCTTGTTACCAATTGCATCATGCTCGCAATTTACAATTTCTCCACCTGTTGACACATATGAAATACCTGTTGCAAGCTGAATATATTGTTTTTTACCATTCCATCCCTTACGGGCAACTTTCTGTCCAATTTTTAATCTTCGAATTGCTTCACCAAATGTAAATGTTTGAACATCTAAATCCTTTACATCTGCCTCGTCAACAATCTCCCAATCATCACGAAGAATAAAATCAAGAGTATATCCAACATTTTTTGTCTCCCGAATATCAAGAGTTTTCCCATCTTTACAATGCATCTTAATGGAATTATCTTCCCATTTCCAATATCCTCTCCATTCCGGACACTTTATCAATGCTCCCTGTTTAAGTGCCTCATATGCTTTCTTAAATTCCATTACTCATCAACCTCCTCTTTATTCTTCAACACATCAATCCCCTTTTCAATTGCTTTTGGAATGGGAATTCCCATCAGACCAGCGTTTTCGATCAGACTAATCGTCTCATTAACAATAAAACCAATCACAGTAGCATCTTTTATAAATGTAGTTCCAATTGTCATATCCAACCGACAAGCCACCAATACAATAAGCAGGGTAACACCTTTCCGGCATAATCCTTTCCATCCAGCATGAGATTCCAGCGCACCACTCTCTGTTTTTTTGCTCTTTTTAAAAATTCCAGCAACCATAAGACCGGTAACATAATCTATGCACATAAAGATAAGAAGCGTTGTCATTCCGGAAGTCCATCCTCCAAAAAAAGACGCCACGGTACTTCCAACCAGCCCGCAAATCGTACAAATCATCTGTTTCATTCTATAAGTCCCCCTTTGTTTTTTTCTCAGTATAGCAAAGGAACTAGAAGTTTTACCCCCTAGTTCCCATGCGAACCACCTATTCCTCATTCCATTTTTTAAACGTATCGCTTGTATAGATGCATTTACCTTTTATTTTAAGTTTATACAGTTTCTGCATAATGAGTTGTTTCTCATGAGTATTTTTAGCACTCTGAAACCTGTCTTTATACTCAGAAGATACTTTCGAACGAATGGACGCAAATGCTTTCTTCTCTTTCTTACTGGCACTAAGTTCATGCTTTTCATCCTCCCTTTCAATTTTTGTCATTGCTTCCTCGTACATCTGTTGTAATATTTCTTCGTAACCTTTTCCCTCCTCAATGGCAGCAACCAAATCCTCGCTCTTGTAAAAAGAAAGATAATCATGTGCATCCTTTGCACTGGATTCCGTTTTGTCCTGCATCTTATTTAATACACTATTAGTTGCAGCTACAACTTCATAATGATTAAATCCCATTTTTATAAGTTTGTTGTAACATTCCATATAGCCATCATGATTTTTGTCAAGACGATACTGTGCCGCTTGCTTTACTAAATCATTTCGACTTGCCAACTGGTCTTTTACCGCTGTTTCCACATCACCTTCACCTTTCTCCCCACTTTTCTTCATCTTCTCCCGATATTCCTCGGCTGTCTTCTTATCTCCGTCCATAAGCGCATAGTAAATTTTCTTTCCATACACACTTGCTTTCGGTTCTCCTTTATCTGTGGAAAATGAAAACAAACCATCCCCGGATGTCACATCCTCAACATTCTTCCAAATTCCAACGGCTACATTTTGCACATTGTCTACCGGTACACCGCACATTTTTGCCACGGTGCCAGCCGCATCAAAAAAGGCTCCTTTTATCTCGTCAATTCCTTTTTCTACTTCCTCATCAGAATCACTAAACGAATCAATTGCACCATTCCCCATTTTCACAATAGATTCAAACAGCGAAGAAATTTCACTAAACAGGGACACCTCAATTCCATAATACCGTTCTTTCGTAATTGCAGAATATATAAGATTATACAATTCGTTTCCAGCTATAAAACTTCCTGAAAGTGACCCCAGTACACCATTGGTCCACTCTGATGCAAAGCTCTCGGCAGTGAGTTCGTTCTCATCGTCCAAATACGGTTTTATCTTGTGCAAAAGACCTCTTGCCAAAAACGTCATTGTAGAAAGCACTGCTGCCGATACCAACTGACTGGATACAGCCCATGCAAATTCCTTTCTTGCCTGTGCCTTTTGCTCCTTTGTTCCGGTTTTGTTTTTTGCATACAGATTACATGCCGCGTCATATAAGATACCACCATTCTGCATACGCTGTGTCATAAACATAAACATTACTTTTTTAATTTTACTAGGGTCGCGCAAATAATCCGGTCTCTGCATTACTGTATAATTCGGCTGTGTATCTTCCACGCATCGATTAAAAACTTCCGCCACCTGTCGATAATATGCATCAGTCCCCTTTTTCAATGCCATATAATTTGCATCTACATAGTATTGTGACGCATACCAAAGCCGTCCAACTGTCGCCACATCAACTTTCTGTATCATATTCTTTACTTCTCTTACCACCGGCATGCGATTTGTAAGACTATTCAAAGTATCAATATCCGCCATTTCCTGCGTGGAATTTCCTTTGTTTCGATACCATAAAAGTGGTGTATATTTTGCAATCAATTCTCTGTCTGCGCTACTGATAGGAAGTCCATGTTTACCACCTCTGGCAAGTGCTTTCATAACCGGTTCCCATCCCAAAGTAGCAACCGCAGTCGGATAAGATGCCGCCTGTTTCATAATAACCGACCAGTTTCCGGTCAGAACTGCTCCAGCAAAATTTCCCCGAAGCATATCAAAGACAGTCGATTCTCCCGCCCTTGCATTCTGCAAATCAGCGAGTAGATTATCAATATACTTCGTTGCCATTCTTCCCCATACATCCTGCATTGCCTTATGAACAGTATCATCTTGTACCATTACAGATTTCGCAGATACATCGGCACTATCCGCATCAGTAACTTTCCACGTAGCTCCATTATAAACTTTATTAAAGTTACGAATTGGAATCGCAAGACCACCAAACTCCGATGTCATTTTCAAAGAACGCTGCGCTGTGTCAATTATACTCTCCATTACCAATGGCTTAACAGATTGTACACGCTCCTTCAAAAATCCGGCTCCCTCTAAAGTTTTATCCATTTTCAAACTAGTAATATCCGTAGTTACATAGTTCTTATCAACAGAAATCGGATAATAATTCTTCTCATTTGCTTTTTTAAATCCGTACAATTCCATTGAGGTCTCATTAATCACACTACCGGTGTACTCGTGGAACAACTTTTTAAAAGCACGAAGAACCTTTTTCTCTTCCGGGGACATGGCATCCTCCATCGCCTGAATTTTTGCCGAAGTTACTCCTACAGCCTTTTTAGTTGTATTATAAGCCCCTTTTTTATCCCCCTTCAAATATAAGTCCATATTTGGCATAGTGACACCACCATAAACCATATGTCGCAAATTGTCCTTATTCATACCATGCATGACAAGAGCCATACGCATTCCTTTCGTCACTTGTACCTTCTTGCCATCCTCATAAACAAGACCGGTGTCAACCATCCCCTGCTTCTTATCAAAAGTTTTCATCAATTTTACGACATTTTCGTCCTCCATCACATCCGCAAGAATAGCTTCACCATCTTGCTGGATTTTCAGCATTTTACGCTGTCCTTCATTTAATTCTTTCCATTCCTGCATAAACTCTCCATCCGCGTATCCGGTAATCCGGCGAAATGCACGATAGGAATTTAGGGATTTCAATGCATACTCAGGCAGTTTTCTTATGACTTTATGCGTACTCATAAATGAACTTACACCTTTTGCCGAACGCACCTCATGAATGACTCGTTCTGCTGCCTTTCTGGCATTTGTTTCCCCTTCTTTGCGAATCAGCTCAGTTGCCCTTCGAATCGTTTTATACACCATTTTCATCGCATCATATACTTCATCCAAATCCGCAGATGATAAATCATAAATGCTGTTTCCATTATTCTTAAACCTATTTGCAATACGCTGTAATTCGTAGTCAATATTCTCATCATATTCCGATGCAAAATTGTAATCCGGATCATTTTTCATTTTCTCAAAATACTGCCTTGCATCATCTAACGCATTATATAATTGAGTTCCTTCTTTCGCACCCAAATTGACAGCCTCGCACACATCAATTACAGACCGAACCAAATCTTGTGGCACATACATCCCCTCTTTTGGTTTCATAAGCATCTGACGCATCTGTTTATGTAACCGTCGAATCTTATTCTTTGCTTCTGTCTGTTTTTTCTGCTCAGATAAATTCTTACGGTACTGACGATTCTCAATCTTCATTTCCGCTATCTTTTTCACCTGACTCTTTTTCAACCGCTCAATGTAACGCTTTTGCTTATCAATCTCATGCTGATACTTACGAATCAGTTCTCCGTTTTGTGTCGTCTCGATCACATTTGCATAATCATGTATCTTAGCATACGCCTCTCGGATTCTCTGATTCTTATTCTTTATCTGATCATCCATACTGACTTTCAAGCCTTCCAAAAATTGTTTCTCACACTCTTTCCGATAGTCCTGCAGCATGGTAAGATATACCCGATTTGCCTCTTTCCATTCACGCTCCACTGCCGCATCCGCTTTATCCTTAAAAGTTGCTTTATGTGGCACATTGCTCATTTCCTTATAAATGTTTAATGCAAGGTCATAAGATGCCTGCTCAATATCCTCTCCGTATGCATTACGATATGTTGGCCGCAATCCATCTAATACAGTCATGACCTCTGCAATCATGTCTCCATCGTTCGTATCTGCCTTAAACAATTCCGGATATTTATCACTTAGCTCTCCCCAAACCTGGTCGAGACTTGTCCCATCTTCAACGATACGAAGCCGCCCAAAGTTACTCTTTCTAAATTCACCCATGCTTCCATACAAATAATTTACTTCACTTTTCTGCGCTTCTGATAAAGCCAACTTTGTTTTACGGAAGTAATCACGCAAATCCTTATATTCGTTATACAATGTCATATCTTTGGTCATACTCTTCTCCAATACACCACGAGCAATTTCCGATGTAATTTTTAATGCTGCATCATAATCAGCTCCCTCTTCATTCATATAAGCATACAGCTTCGTCAAATTGTCCTTAAAAGTCTCAGCGTCAAACGATGAATGATATTTTTTCAATATTTTTTTGCACACTGCCTCTACACGTGCCGGCTCCGGGACTGTTCTCTTTCCGGGTTTAAATTCACTCTCCAGTGTTTCAACTACTTTTCTTAACTTGTCGTTTTCATGCACCAAACTTTCTTCCGTAGACATAGTATCTGATAACGAACGACGTAATTTTTCCGTACGTTCCGCCACTCGAATGGAATGTTTCTCACCTTTCTCGGATATAATGTTCTTGACAATCTTTTTATATTGTGCTAGATTGTCTTTATAATCCTGATGAAGTACGTTCCCTCGGAATTGGACCGTTGGACCCACTGCTTTATCAGGATTTACTTTTATGATACGGTTCTCCTTTCCAGCTTTTTCGACATAATTATGAAGAGCTTCTTTTCCATACATGCTTAACATAATATTAGCATCTAGCGTTGCTGTTTTCTTTCTTCCTACCCCATTTGGCTTAACTGCTGCAATGACAACATTTCCATTCTTATCAACAACAGAAGATACCATTACCAAATCTGCATTATTTTCTTTGTTATTGGATTTAATTATCATCCATGGTCTTTCAATGTCTTCCAACACTTGCATAAACTTTTCTTTGCCTAAATTATGATAATTTCTTATTTTCTTATATCTTGCACCCTTATCTTTCTTCTCGTTAATCACACTATACACATGTTGGTTCGTCATAAGCATCGGAAGGTCATTCCAGCCTAATTCTTTCAATGCTTTCGTTGTTTCCCCCAAATAAACATGCGTATAATCTTTTGGTACGGTGTCATTTAGCACATCATCTATCTGCTTATCCAGATCAACACTAATAGAGTAGCGAATGTCCTTGTTTTCCTTTGTTGGTTTTTCATTTGTCATTTTACTATCTTTGTTCTTGACATTCCCCACAATGTTGGTTAGAATTTCTTCAAGAGATGGATTGTTGCTAGGGTTGCTTATAACTTTGTTATAGGTCCTAGTCTTGAACAACAATTCATCTCTTTTTATGGTTGCTACTTCATGCATATAAAATCTTTGCTTCGCATTTTCCCTACGCAATACAACAGCCATTATATATTTGCCACATATTTTTTCCTGACTTCCAACAATTTCTATTGGTGCCGCAATTACAACTCTCGCATGACCTTTTCCTTTATAGTTACTGCTATAATTCACTATTTTCCCGTTCTTAATAATATCAGGAATTGCTTTAAAGGAAATTGCCTTCGCACGACCAATCCCATGTGATATATCATCTTTTACTCCTTTGCGGCTTAACTCAACATCCCCTAACATTTCATTATAAACATTATTGCCGATATCATCGAAAAATTCTGCAACTTGGTCAACAAGTTTTATTTTCCCCTTTGAAAATTCCGTTTCTTTCACATTACTCACCGTCGGCATATTTGCAACATCTTTTAGGTTCGTTTTAATATCATCTTGTATTGTATCCGGAATTACCTTGACCGAATACTTCCCTCTTTTCTCTTTTTCTTCACCCTTATTATTACTATCCAATTTCTTGTAGTTCTCCCCCGCTTTATCCACGGCATCCATGAACATCTGCTGAATCTTTTCCTTCTGTTCCACGTTGAGTTCTGCTGCCAGTCTGGCCGCTTTTGTCATAGGAGTATCATCAATATATTTTTTTATCTTTTCAAATACATGCTTTACCAAATCTGCGATTTTCTTAAATACATTCTTCTTTTCATTTACATCCAGCTTCGCATCTTTCATTACCCAGTCAATGAAGGTTTTTGCCCCGGCTTCATCATAAAACACACCACTGACAGCATCGTTGATTAACTCTCCTGCAGCATCCTCATAACTTTTTTCACCTTCCACCTGCTCATAGGCTCTTTGATAAGATTCAATTAAGGCATGGATATCCTCTGCTCCATGTTTCTCTACCAGGTAATTAAGCATCACTCCCATTAATTTCTGATACTCTTTTTCCGACATTACCGATGCAAATTCCAAAGATTCATGTATCACTACACCAAATTTATTTTCTGCATCTTCCGCAAATGCCATCTGTCCTCTATCCATATTCAATAAACCATTTACCGTATCTGCATCTTTATCTGTGAGGGTATTTAAATCCAATACATCCAATCCGGTTTTCTTTGCCAATTCTTTTTTCACGCGAACAAAGCTATCCTTATCCTCCGAAGCATAGCGGTAATCTTCATATTCACCTTTTCCTTTTTTTTGCGCCGGTGCAACTTTGTTTTCTGCCTCTGCTGCCTTTGCGTTTTCTCCATGTACCTTTCCTAATTCATACGCAAGACGCATTGCTCCCTTGTCACTCATTATACGAAATGACTTAGACGCCTGCATCATTTTATCAAAACTGATACTTCCCAATCTTCCCATACGATATGCCATACGAAAATTATTTGCATAAACACCGGCATTATCCTTACCATTGTAATAATCCACAAGTGCCGTTGCCGCAGCCGCATTATCCATCTTTGATGCAATGTTAAACAAATCCTGTGTCCCTTCATCCTGAAAAGACAAGTCCGCAAGGTTTACTACCTCGCCATCCGTAGTCTCTACTATAGCCGATTCTTTTCCAATTTCCCGGAATCCTTTCACCTTGACCTGTTCATCGGATGCCGTAAATGCTGCATTCTCTGTCTTTCTAAAATTGGCATTCGTAACATTTTCTGACGGTGCAACATTTCTTTTTTCGACTTCAAGGTCACTCGTAACATTCTGCTTTGCCTTTTGCGGCTGTAGTTCTTGTACCTCAACCGGTCGTTGATTCCGTTCCATTCCCTCATCAAGATTCACACTATCGGATGTAGCATCCATACTAGCAATAGCATCTTCCTCCTGCTCCGACACGGATTCATTCTGCACCACCTCTCTTTTTTGATTAAGAGATACCGTTCTTTTCATCGCATTAGAAACAGAGGCATCCATAATGTCATACAATGCCTGCCGCTCGGATTCGAATTTTGCATATTTACTCTTTTTAGCTAACTCCTGTGCTTTCTCACGTGCCATCTGGTCGATTTCTACTCCCAGACTATCCGGCACACCACGAATGGCATCTTCATACGCCCTTGCAAGTTCTCCACTGGTTCTCGCTTCCGTAAAATTGTTTTCTACATTTTCCATGATGTCTACTGAAATTTTACCATACTTTTCCGTATCATCTTTTGCTTTCTCATAGGTATCCATACCCTTTTCTGCAGCATATGTAAGTAAATCTGCGCCTTCGTGTCCCTCTGCAATTGATGTCCCATTCTTTTTCACTAATGACTGATACTGTACTTTCGAGTACACATTCGCATAGGTACCAAAAAGACCACCTGAAAAAGCCCCTGCTGCCGTGTCTTCGCCCACCTGTATCCAGAAGTCTTTCCGTGCATTTTTCTTTGCCTCATCCTTTGACATTCCCTGCTGGATATAATTTTTAACATTTTCATTATACTCACTTTTACTTCCATTAACTGCACGGTCGACAAATACATTTGCAAAGTCCGAAGCAAGTTCTTCTGATCCTTCTACCGCCCCCTGCTTTACAAGGTTCTTTGCAAAATCACGAAACTGTTTTGGATTTGTTGTTTTTAACGCCTCAAAACTATCCAGTGAAAACTTTTCGCTTGCCCACTCTGCCAAACCGGCTCCCAATCCGGTAATCAAAGACTGTCCGGCACTTCCTGTTCTCTCATAGGTGTCCATGTACGATTGATTTGCCGCATTTGCTCCCATCAACGCACTGGCAGCCCCACCTGCTAACTTGGTTCCCTTAAACCCTTTCGTCACAAGAATATCTGCAGCAGAATCAACCGTGGACATTCCGGCGTTATAGACAAACTTACCAATATCATTATCAATACCTTCGGATACTGTCTGTCTTACATTGTTCGTATAAGAACTGTATGGGTGGCTGGCATGATTAATGGGATAAGACTTATCTGATGATAGGTTTTTAACCGCATGATTTACATCCTCTGCAAGTTCTAACGGTGAAAACAAGTTTGACCCCACACTTATCGCACTGGATATTACCGGATGTTCGTCTGCTATTTTTCTTGTCCCTTCATCCCATGCCTCCTGTTCTTTATTATCAGTGTTAATGTTCTCGCTATCGATAATGTAATCTACATCAATTCCTTTTTCTTTTAATTCCTTTAACTTGGGAAATTTTTCATATGCTTGTGACAAATACTCCGGATTGCTGCTTACTTCCAGCTTATCCTGTATCGTCGGCACTAAATGGTTTTTATCTGCACTGTATTTTCTTTTCTCTACCCACACATAATCTGCTGCCTTTTTTACTAACTGCTTATCGGCATCCCCCAGCTTGTCATATTCATGCTCCAGTTCTACTCGTGGCTGGTTACTTTCCAGTTCTGACATATACTCGACATTATCCTGGTACTTATTCCACAAACTGGTGTATTCCTTGTAATCTTCCCACGATACACCTTTTTTCCCTAACTTTTCCTCAAAATCTTTTGGCTGAACTTTTTCCCATTCTCCCGAAAATCCCCGTTTAAACAAACCACTATCTGCGATTCTGGACTTAAACAAGTCTTTATTTTCCTTTACATTTGCAAGCGCAGTTTGAATTTCATCATAGTTCATTTGTGATGGATTTCTGTATGTATTACCAGATGAAGTCCGAAATAACTGGTTTGTCTTTTCCGCATTATTATTGCGAACATTACTTCCATTTGTACTCTGCTGTTCTCTCTGCTTTCTTCTCTGCTGTTCCTGTTTTTCCCTTTGTTCCCGTCTCGGGATTTCCGACAGCATATTATTTTCTGCCTTTGCTGCATTGCGAATCAGCGTATTGGTTCTCTTATACTTTTCGCTGTTCTTTTGCGTTCTTTCTTTAATTTCTACTGCTTTCTCTGCCAATCGGCGATAGCGGGATTCTGACTGATTCGTATAGTCGGTATCCGAATACTTTTTATCCTCACCATAATAAGAATCAGCCTTTGCTCTGGTCTCACTTGCTATTTTTTGTCCCTGCATATCTCTTTCATACAACTTGTCCTGACTCTCAAAATAATTTGATATAATACTCCCGGAACCGGATGCATGATTATTCTGTTTCTTTTTCTTATTTGCCATAATATATATTCTCCTTACTTTTTCTTTTTGCTTTTCTTTGAGGACTGTTTCTTTTTGTTTTTATTCACCTGTTTTTCCAAATAGTCATTGTAAGAGCCTCCTGTCTGTAACTCCCTGCTGCTAGGCAGATTTCGCATAAAATCAACATAGGATAATGTAGTCTTCGCATCTGCTCCGGCCGCCACTGCACTGTCATAGGTTGGATATTTGCTTAACCCTCTCGTAGTAGTTCCATCAGAGGTTATATATGTCGGTAAATCTTTTGCTGTATATCCCAATAAAACACTCCATACATAATTGCTTTGATCAGCAGATAACACGCCACTCTTTTCCATATTGTTCAAATATTCTGCGATACCCTGCGTGTCATTGTTCTTAGCCAATTCCTTAACCTTCGACTTAATATCCGTTGGAATCTTAATCCCACCGGTTGAAGATGCCCCTTTGCCCGACGCACTTCGTTTACTAGCGGATGCAGCAGCGGCCTTAGCTTTTTTTGATAACTGGTAATCCTTATTCTGCCAGTAATTGGATGCGTTCTGCTGCTGTCTCCACTGGCTGTTGCCATTTTGCTGTTCATACTTCCACTGCTGATTAGATACATTCGCAGTATAGTTGTTAAAATCGTTATTATATGCCGCATCATATCGATTCGCATAATAGTTTCTGTCATCCTGCCAATCGCCAACCTTGTCCCGATACTTCGCATAATCACTTTCGTCAAGTCCCTGATACATGGACAAGTCGGATCTCTGATTATCCAAATCCGTCTGATAACGGTTGTACGCTGCCTCGTACAAACTAGGAATTATATTATTCAAGGCTGACATGTTTTCCTGATACGCAAGGTTGCCGGCCGTAGCCGCATAAGAGTTTCCATATCCTCCGGACAACGCGGCCGCCTGCGCCGTTGCATTCTGCATCCCTAACTGTGCCTGCCTCTGATACTGGTCCTTATAATTCTGATACAAAGCATCCTTTGTATAGTCATAGGAAAAACCTTTGCGATTTGCAATCGCATCCGCCAATCCGGTTATCTGTGTTCCATACTTACTGGTATAAGCTGCCGGCCTTGCCTTCTCCGTCTTTTGCAACGTACTCTTTGCGGCGTTTACTGCTTTCGATGGCGTATAAGACTTTATTGTCGGTGTCTTCACAGTTGTTGCTTTGGTGATTGTTATTTTACTGCTACTGCTCTTCTTTTTCGCCATAATCCTCATCCTCCTCTTCTATGATGGGTTCCTCTACCACCGGTTCCGAACCCCATATTGCAAACACGGCATTTACCACATTTTCTGTCTGCTCCTTCAACAATTCTTCTCTTCCGGATACGGAATTGAGATAGGTTCGTCTATGATTCTCTCCAACCTGAGATTTCACTTCTCCATCAATTAGTACCTTTCTTGTTAAGATGCTCACACTCTCTGTCGACAACATATCTACCGTTTTTTCTTCGTTAATTTCCATTTCAATTCCTCCTCGTTAAGCCTTTCTATACCAACCGTATACATACCAATCGCTATATGTTTTTCCGGACGCGTATGCCCCATTCTGGACATAATATGAACCACTGCCGCTAATTAGATTAAATGGTGAATTAGTTCCATTGCCACTCGACACAATTCCAATCGGATAGACATTTGATGGACGACTATGGTCAGGTTCATATGGCAGTCCGCTTATATGATGACAAGCATAACTACTTGTTGTTAATATCATTGCCTCTATAAATACAATGTCTCCCAGTCTATAATAATTTCCCGTAGCCGCTGCAATTGACGTTTTAATCTCATTACTTGCTGTATTAAACAGTCTAGGAGTCCATGTTCCTTTTTCGTATTTTGCTGTGTATTTTGTATAATTACTTGAATCCAGCAGCGTCTTCCATGTGTCCCAAGTTCCACTTGACATGGCTCTATGCTGCAATATTCCATTATTAAGCATGGCCAGTTGTGAATCCCAACCACTCGTATTATCCCAATTCATTTGCAGTATCTTTGCATCACCCCCGGGCTTTCCCGTTGTCATCTTAGAACTGGCAACAAATGCTTCTACTGCTCCCATCCTATCGGATGTACTCGATTTATCTGCAGATGCCGGACGCGTTGCAATATAATTAAGCAATGTGCTTATTCCTGCCGGCCCCATTGGTCCTTGCGCCCCAGTATCTCCTTTTGGTCCCTGAACACCTTGAATCCCTTGTGGTCCAGTTTCTCCCTGTGGTCCTTGTGGCCCTTCCGGTCCCGTTGCTCCGGTGTCTCCTTTGGGTCCTTGTGGTCCCGTTGCTCCGGTATCTCCTTTAAGGCCTTGTGGTCCCTGTGCTCCGGTGTCCCCCTTCGCACCAGTATCACCCTTTTCCCCTTGTTCTCCCTGCGGTCCCGTTGCTCCAGTATCTCCTTTAGGTCCTTGCGCCCCGGTATCTCCTTTCTCTCCTTTAAGACCTTGCGGCCCCTTAAAATTTCCAATCAAAAATTTTGCCATTGTATCACTTCCTATCTATTCATCCGGTAGTATTAAATAAATGTCTCCAGTAGAATCTATTTCAAATTGAGGCGGTGTCTCATCATCTGTAGTAACCGCATATAGGTTTCCGTCAGCGTCTCCCATCAGATAAAAGAATCCATTAATTGGATTGATTACACCACTGTCACCTCTCTCGCCTTTATCTCCTTTATCTCCTTTTGGACCTTGAATTCCTTGTGGACCTTCTGGTCCGATTTCACCAGTTGCACCTCTCGGTCCCTGTAAACCTTGTGGTCCGGTTTCTCCGGGTACCCCCTGCAATCCTTGTACCCCGGTTTCTCCAGTATCTCCTTTGTCTCCTTTTACTCCCTGTTCCCCTTTTGGACCAGGCAGCCCTTGTGTCCCCTGTGGTCCACGCACTCCCTGAATTCCCTTTTCACCTTGCACACCTTGAATTCCTTGTGGACCTTCTGGTCCAATTTTTCCTTCCGGTCCAGTCAGCCCCTGCACACCCTGCGGTCCGCAATCACCTTTCTCTCCCTTTTCTCCTTGCACACCGTCTTTTCCTACATCGCCTTTCTCTCCCTTTTCTCCATCTGCGCCTTTGTCACCTTTGTCACCCTTCTCTCCCTTATCACCCTTCTCTCCTTTTTCTCCCCGTAATCCGCCGCTCTCTAACTGTTGCTTTAACTTGTCTGCAATCTCTTTTGCTTCCTTTGCCATCTTTACAGTTTCCTGCACTTGACTAAATTTCTTTTCTGTCTCAGAAGTCATATTATCCAGTTCAAGATTATTTAAGATATAACTTAAATTATCTATCAGACGTATTATCCATGAATTCAACTTCTGAATATTTTTTCCATCCATACCATCTAATTGGATAGGGTCAAATTGCAACGTGGCCATTAATATCCCCCCTGTTCCAAAACTTTGGAAATGCTGTAAACCCTTGCATCCCCTTTCCCTCTTAACCGGATTCTCATATGATCACATCGAATCGGAAATATGGGTATTTCAAAACTCCGCATTGTTACAAAAGATGGAGTATCTCTCCTACTTTGTTCATATTTAGACTCCATATGTGCAGCCTCCTCCCATACTCCACAGGAATCATACATTACATCTACATCTAATTCTGAATCTAACGGCAAAGACAACCTCAAACATATTTTTGATATATACTTGTTATTGGGATAGCTTATCCCTATCAAGCCGGTTTCCGCACTCCACTCAAGTATTGTTTCCAGTCCTTCCTCTGTCGTGTAATCCCTTGATGTAATCTCCATTACTTTTCTATCATTCATATAAAGCAAAGACCCATCCAGGTTTACGAATTTATCCATACTGCATAAAGATGTCTCATCCTCTTTGTGCCACATTCCTTTGCTCGAATCATACACAAGTGTCTCGTAACGAGTCGTGCGTATATTTTTCCCGTGCATATAGTATTTTGCCCCCAGTGCACCTGCCCTTACCTTTTCGTAGCGTTCTCCACCTAATGCTGCACTAATTGATACCGGAGTACTTCCGTCATACGCACACACATCCTCGCGTGATTTGTAATACAATATTTCATTCACAAGCACCAGACTTTCCGAACATCCCTTTTGCACACCACGGCATCGCTGCGTATTAATCTGATAATTTGCCGGATAAGAACCGTATACCTTATGAATACAATCCTCTTTGAAAAACAAAACTTGTCCGCCGTATGCTGTACATCCGGTAAATTCTCCATCACTGCCGACCGTTGCCGCATATGAATCTGCCGCAGTACCCAGATAAGAATACCAATTTGTCATATCTCCCTGCTTACAGCAGTAAATTTCATGTTTCTCCGAAGAACACCCCCATATACGGTTGTCACTTTCACACACATAATCCATATCCGGAACACTACGTTTCAATGTAATTACTCCAGTTTGTGTCGTATTATTGGTAAGCAGAGCCGTTACAATGATGAAATCATCCTTTTTATCCCAGATTGCCATATCCTGATTAAACGTATCAGCAATGCTTCCCGTCACACCATCAATCTTCACTACGTCATATTTTTCAAACGGCTTCCCTATGCCCGGATTTGATATTTTGGTATAGCTTGTAGCCACTGCCGTCCACTGGTTCTCGGATTCATTCCACAACTTCAATGCATTTGGTGTTGTCCCAGTATCCATCCAGTAAATGGCACCATTAGAGCATGTAGTTATCTTTGTCCAGGTAGTCGTATACTTTTTAATCACATGCGGTGTCGATGATGTATCCAGCCACAAATCATCTGCCTTCGGTGATTGAGGTGACGCTGCTCCGATAGACGGTGCCTTTGTAATAGGGGTAATATCTGCCCCATCCAGCGTACACGTGGAAAATGTTACCGTTCCTGCCGTTGCCTTTGATGCCTCCATATCTTTCAGCGTCTTGTCATTTGTATTAAATATCTTTTTGTCCGGCCAAATAGCCACATACGCCCCCATACCACACATTACTTTAGTGCTTTTCGCAAGCTGACCAATAATCTGCCAATCGTTCATTTCTTTGTCTGTATATACTAAGTTGCCATCCTCCACAAGCAAAATTCCGTTTTTCGCATACATTCCATAGATTTCTCCGGTACGAAACAGCATTCTTCTCTTTCTTCTGGGTGCCAGTGCCGGGTAATAATCGGATGTCATGTTCTTCTCCATATAAAATTCATTTTCCCCACAATTCATGGTATGGTTGTACCCGCCAAAAGCAGATATCATATCCCTTGTTGTTTCCATTTCTGTAGCTGGTGTTATTGTCAAGGTTACACCCCCGTTCTTTTTGGCTGCATTGGCATATGATTTCGAATATACCAGTTCTTAAAATCCTGATACCCATTACTGAATACCACAATCTGGTTATTGTACATTCCCATATCACGATTATAAAAATCGATTTGAGCCATCAAATAATCAACATACACTTTCGCATAGGTATCCGGTATTAATAGGTCTTCATTCATATGTTCTTCATCATATCCATCAAATACAACGTCCACATTTTCTTCATACCTGCTAATTACCTCATCATAAACTTGTCCATCAAGCATCGATAACCATTCAATTTTTTCCATGTCCGAAAATCGATTTGGTCTTAACCGGTCTGCTTTTTCAATTGCTTCCTGCACTCTCAACTTTCTCACCTCAACCTAAAAAAAGCGGGGAAGGTCACTGCTTCCCCGCAACTTTCCTCTTATCAGGGGAACTAATTGCTTTCATTTTTTGCTACTAACTCAGAAATCTTTGTTTCTGTTTCCTCGTCTGCTTTTTCAGAATTACGCAATACCTCAGCCACATAATATGGCACCTCAACTTCCACTCCGCGCTGAATGCGGAATGTAGTTCCATTTACAACTACGGTAACGTCTTCCGAATATTTATCCTTGTCTTTAAACAATTTAATCTTAACCAAACGCGTAATATCGTCCTTTTTTGCTGTTGCCATGATTTTTCCTCCTTTTTCAAATGGGTTCCCCTCGAAAAGAGAACCCATCCTCTTAGTTTGCTGTTACTGTGCCGGCTTTAAAACCACACGACTCAATACGAATCATGTACTGTTCCACCAGACGCTCTGCCGTCTTAATAGCTTTCCAGCCAACCGTTGAACGCTGATTCAACGGGTCTTCTCCCGAACCCAGCTGTTTGACAATATGCTGTAATCCGCCACCTTCTACTTCGGTTACACCGTAGGCGTGTGCTGCAATTACCATTGTGCAGTAAACCGCCAAACCTTCCGGACAAGTTTCGTCTTTCAGAATTTTGGCTTCTGAATTTTCTACGAAACGAATATTTCCAATGCGTCCGATTTCACCCTTCCACATCTTATCCGGTGTCGTGTACTTATTCCATTCCTCAAATCCCTTTGATGTTTTCACATCATAAGCAGCGTTCGGATGAATAACACATACAAAGGCATCCTCTATTGTTTCCGCGTTTACACTTCCAAGATAGGCTGCTGCCTGCAAAAAGATATCTACATTCAATTTGCAGGTTCCATCCAATGTCTTTCTTGTAAGGACCTCTGTGCCGTCCGATTTAGGTGCATACATTACATTGGTGCCACCGCTAATTACATCACGCGTAATGGTATCTAACGTACGTCCAGCCTGCGAACCACTTAACTTTGTAGCCTGCACCACATTGTTATCAATTGCTGTGAGTTCCAGCACATCCGTAAGAGTGATATAATCACCGTACTGCTGTACCTCGGATTTAACCGTGGTCACCTTCATCTTACTACCATCCGGTGTCACGCCTTCCTGCAAAGGTTTCGTGTTCTTCGGTAACGAATCATACTTTCTAAATTCGATTACCTTACCACCGTTTTTCGGAATTGGATATTTATCACCAAACTGGTCAAACACCAATTTGGGCTCTGCCATCGTAATCAAAGATTTTTCATAAAACTCTTTCATCTCGGCAGTCATTCCCGAGTCACCTGTTGTATTTGGATTTAAATTCCCTGCAAACATCTGTAAAGACATTCGTTTTGCCAATTTTCTTGCTTTGTTCATTTTACTTACCTCCATTCTGCACATCGGTCAGAATGTAATTTTCTCACCGCGTGCGGCTCTTTTTGATAACTCATCGATATCTTTTGCTGTCAACTTGCTTATGTCAATTTTCTGCTCTACGGGCTTTGAAGAAGTATTTGTTCCATTCTCAGCCGGACGCAAGCCTTTCGCGCGAATACCATCCGTCACGCGCTCCGCTGTTTTAGCTGATGCCATCTGCATAGCTCCTCGCATGATTTCATCGTGATGCGCAACTTCGTACGCTGTTCTTACATCAATGCCATTCTGCAGCAACTGTAGGAAGTCTTTATTCTCAACCTCCTCATCAAAGCTAAAATTCGGATAAATTTCCTTTAATGCGTCTGCCTCTGACATCCACTTGCTATACGTTTCATCTGCCTGACGAATTCTCTGCGTTTCCTCAGCCGCTCGTCTGAATTCTTCATTCTGTTTTTCCAAACGATAGAATTCACGATACTGTTCCGTGGACATTCCCTTTGCCATGGCACGTTCTTCGAACATGGAATCATCCTCTTCCAATGCCCTTAACATGTCATCCGCATCTGCGGTCTTGTCCAATCCATAGCGCTGTGCCACAAAATCAAGGACTTTCTGCGATGATGATAACCGCTCTTCCATTTCCTTGGTCTGCTTAAATCTGTCGTTAATCACCTTCTGAACACTCTGGTTATATTCATCTTTGAACTCCCCTTTAATCATGTTCTTCCACTTGGTTCCTCTGTCCTCTGTACTTTCCTCACCGGTGTCTGTCTGTACCTGGACAGTCTGCTGGTCGTTCTGACCCTCTAAGCCAGTCTCAACTTCTGCGCCTCCTGCTTCTCCTGCACCCTCTGCAAACAACTGCAAATAAATTTTGTTTTTCATAGGTTTCATTCCTCCATCGTCTTTCCGAAGTGTCGCTATCATCGTCTTTCCGAAGTGTCGTTTCCATCGTCTTTCCGAAGTGCCAGTGGTTTTCACATCACTACCATATCACGGTTTAAATTTCGTTTACCCCCAAACTCCCATGGTTTTTGAAATTAAAATTTTTATGTACTCCGGATACTGTTCCTCCAGAGCAAGCAAAGCATCTACAACCATATCAAACACAATGTTCGCTCGTAACTTACTTCTGTACGCCGTATGAATCATAGCAAGTCCGCTCTTGACTTCCACCTGCTGCCCCGGATACATTTCTTCATGGTTTTCAATTTCGTTTACCAGCATACCAACAATTACGGATACTGCAGCACATACAATATCCTTTCCATGTTCCGCGTATCCTGCATGTCCCACTACATTCAATTCAAATTTTTCTTTTGACCACTCAATTTGTATACTTAACATACTAATACTCCTATACACTCGCCATACTGCTTGCCTGCTCTTTTGCTCCATCCAAACGCTCACTCTTTGTCATGGCTCCACCTAAGGAATCATTTTTCATTGTCTGTTTAGAGTCCTGCCCCGGAGGATTTTGGTCACCACCATTTACGACCTCCTGCCCCTGCATTCCAGTCATCTGCATCAATTGCTGTACCTGCTGCTGCAGTGCCATCAACTGCTGGTACATGGTTCCATTATCCTGTATTTTCATAATAATTTTTTCTTTGCCCTCAAACTCCATCATATCAAGGCATGCCAACGATGCATCCGCATTTCCGGGAGCGAAAAAGCCTTTATCATAAAACTGGAGTGCGAGTTCATTCTGCGCCATTCGTGAGTAAGTTGATTTCTTGGCCGCCGATACAGTAACGTCAAAGATAGGCAGTCTCTCTCCTACTTCAACGCCCATCTCTTCTCCACCATCCTGCGGAATCATGCCACCATTATCAAAGGTTGCAAATTGCTGTTCTCCTTTTTCGCCCAGTATGCGAAATTTACGTGGTTCATCATAAAACTGACGTATCAGTTCAATAACCATGTAACATTCTTCCATATATGCCCGATAGGTTCCTCGAATCATATCACGCGACAACTTACTTCCTGCCTCCTGCAAGGCGGCAATTGCCGTAGCAGCAGTAACACCACTTTGTGTACTTCCCTGCGAGAAGTCACGGTTACCTGATGTTTCTTTCAATTCGTTTATCTTTTCCTCTTTTACGTTGATACACTGTGTTGGCGGAACTACTGATTGCATTGGTTGAATATCATCCGGATTTCCGGTGTAGTGTACAACTTCCTTAGTCCAGTCGTTAAATTCATCCTCATTGATTCCTCCCGTGTCTTTTGAAAGGTATCTGGCTTTGCTTGCCTTGATAGCAGAATCCAATATTACCTGGTCTAATTTGTCAATATAAAGCTGTGGGTCTTTCATGATATCTATGTAACCAAATCCCACTGGTGTCCCCTCTTCCGGGAACATAACATCAAACACATACGGATACATCCCATGGTCATAATATCCTCTTTCTACATACTCCGGATCATTTTCGGATGCATACAGAATCTTGTCATTTACGAATTTGCAGTAATGCAGTATATCCTTTGTTCCATTGTCTTTTTTGTAGTACCAATCTACAACATACGATTTCTCCGAAGTGTCGACATTTTCCGCGTTGATATATTTAGTTAGTACGATGTCACTTCCCGTCAAATCAATATCCGGATAACGCTGTTTTAAAATTTCGTTATCCATCAATTCCACATGGAAAAGGTTTGCAGATTCCTGAATCTTGTTAATACCCGGTTCCCAAAACAAATTCAGTATATCTATTTTGGCAATGTTAATATCACCAACGCCATTGTTCTTACGCGAATCCCATACTATCTTTTTCACACTGGCTCCCTGTTTCAGTTTGTACCACGCACAATCGTTATACGTTTCTTCGTATCGATTGTATTCAAGAACTACCGGCAGAATGGAGGTCAGTGTTTTCGCCGTCTGTTCATCGGATGACTCACGTGCCAGTACGGTAGGTTCCGGGAAGTTGTCCATCATATCCGCATGCTTGTTATTAATCGAGTTGTGCAGCCACGCAGAAACCGGCTCTGTCATTCCTTTCTTTTTTTTCTTCTCCTCCGATTCAACAATTCGCCAATGGCGTAATTTCCACCATTCTTCATTGGCTCTTATTTTTCTATCGAACCGGTCTTTCCCCTCTTTGTATTTCTTTAGTGTTTCCGCCGCTTTTTTCACATCATCCTCTGTCAGATTTGTGAGTTTTTCTTTCTCATACTGTTGCATTTCCTCTTGTGTGTTTGGTTCTCCGGCACTTCCATCCAATTCTGCCTGCGGTGTCGACTTTTCGACACTTTCAGGCATAGGTGTCCTCTGATCTTCCATCTTTTTTTCTTTCTTTTGTGCAAATAATTGTAAATTCATATTCTGCCTCCTAAATCATATAAAATTCATATCTGTTTGCATCTTCATTTGAGGTTGTCCTTTGATTCAAAGGATCATCCCCTATATGGTCACGCTCCAGCACATTTTTCCTTGGGGATATTGGATTATCCATAAGCACATACCGGCACTCATCATAAATATGGTCTTCCTGTGTAGTATCAATATCCTCCACATCGCTCTCGCTATACACAAGTGCCGGGATTGTTCGGATAAAGTGTTTACATGTATCAAATACCTGGAACATGGTATCTCCATCTTCATCAAATGCCATCCGGTAATGATACTGCATCTTTCCGGCAAGTCTTGCATTATCGCCCGGACTAAAGAGAATGTTGTTTGGGTGTTTCTCCATCATTTCTGCAATGGATTCACCACGTGAGCAATCCCATATGGACGGGTCTGCGATACCTATTATCTTTCTGCCTTTGAGGTTTGGGTCCTCATTTTCAATTTCCCTAATGTGTTTTGCCTGCTGGGTTGGGTCTAACTCCAGTCCCACATTGGGTTCACCAGTGCAACCATAATACTCGCGGATTCGATAAATCTTTCCGTTTTCATCTGCCGCATACCATCCAACGCTAAAAGGTTTGGCGAACCCATAATCATATCCACGCCATACACGCCAATAGGATGGTATTCTGAACGGCTCTATAACATGAGTCCACTTTCTGTCTTTATAGTGTTCCGGGTCATTTCTCCACTCTTTGAATACTTGTCCGGAAAAACTGTCCCACGAACCATACAATAACGCTTTACGCTCTGCCTCCGGCAGCATGGCAAGATTGTCCAAATAATAGGGGTCATTCTCTAGTAATTTTTTGTTATCAAATACCGATGATGGGATAAAGATTCTCTTTCGTTTCACCTGAATCTTTTTTCCGTCCGGATCAAGAATTGTCCGTTCTTCGGTAATCGGTGTTTCCGGCGGTGCCGCTGTAATAAACCGGTCTTTCACCCATGCATGGCCAACACCGCCCGGATTGGCAGTTGCTCTCATGTATACACGTGTTCCCGGTCCGCTTGGACGGTTACGTGAAAACATATATGAGTACTCTTCCCAAGTAAAATGCGTCAGCTCATCAAAACCGATGAAATCATACGCAAGTCCCTGATAATTTAATCTGTCTTTCGTATGCTGCATGGTTCCAAAGAAGATTTTCGCTCCAGACGGAAACGTCCATTTCTTATCAGTTACATTGTATTTCGCCTGCGGTACCACCGCTTTATACAATTCGTTGGAACGCAATATCAACTCTTGAAGTTGAGGATATGTCTTACGAAAGATGATACCTTTATAGTTTGGCACCTTAATCTGTCGCATTGCTTCACACAACATAGCATCCGATTTTCCTCCTCCTGCTGCCCCGCCATACAAACATTCATACTCCGGACGACACATAAAAGCACTCTGGCGTGGCTGTGGCGACCAAACAATTTTACTCATCCTCTGCCTCCTTAACCGGAGTAAGTATCATTACACCTACACCATCCTCTTCGGTCTCAATCTTGTTCTCAACTTTTTCCCGCCACTTATCCGGTTTGCGGTTCTTCAACCAAAACACTTGTGCTCCCAGTTCCGGCGGATAATAAACTTCCTGGTCTACCATCACTACCTCTTCGCGCTCACACTTGCGTTTTCCGTTTTCGTATTCCACTTTTTTCACCTTAAACGGCTTTTTCTCAATCCTGGTAAAACCAACCGCTTTTTTGAACAATTCATTCTCTACTTGTGCGTCTGAAACTTCCCTCCCTTTTTTTAGGCGTTCAGAAAGTTCAGAATGTTCTTGCATGTATTTGTATAATGTTGTTTTGCTAATCCCCAGTTTTTCGGCTATTTGCGACATTACAAGACCGTCTCTTGTCCATCCCTCAATCGATTCCAAATAGGGTTCAACTTTTACGCTATATTGACTTTTTGCCATATCTGATACCCCCTTTTGGTCAGAATAACAAAATCTTTGCTATCTTTCCCCCCTAGTTCCCATACAAAAAGGCACCTGCCATTGACAGATGCCTCTCTCTTCCATTATTTTATTTTGTAAAATCCACTAATGTACCACGAAGCTGGGGTTGTTCCAGCGTTATAATCGTTATTATACAGCTCATTTTCTGTACCACTTTCACTTATTTTGTTTAACGAAGATACCTTAAAATTCTCCCCATTTATTACTGCTACCGGACATAACATGGCTGGTCTATCTGAATTCGGTGCAAATGGCAGTCCGCCTATTTTATAACAAGCATAATTACTTGATGTTATTATCATTCCCTCAATCCACACATAATCACCATGCCGGATATAAGAACCATATTGAGCTAATACTGTATTGGTTGGTGCAACTGTACTAGGTGTAACATATAGAACCGGCGTCCACGTTCCCCTCTGTTCTAATTCTTCCAATGCCGTTATACGACGATTAGTAGATAAGCCGCTCTCTATGTATTCCATATGCACTACTTCAACTACATCTTCCGCATTGCTCTCACATATCAATACAGGCATTCCTTTTCCTGATTCAACTCTTAATATAACATCATTCTCCGCATTATCCACCGGATACAACCGCTCTACGGATACACCATAATCTTCGTTGACATCTTTCTGCACATGCCATACATAAACTTTCTGATTTGTCGTTGCATATATGGCATATTGTACTCCTTGATACGGATAACTGCTATCAATAAATGGTGCTAATGAGCTTGAACGGGTATCTCCTTTTTCTTGAATTTTGAAATAGCTGCTTTCTAAAACTTTTTCCACGCGCATGGTGCCGGCAAACTGCAATACCACTTGATTTTTCCACGTACTGCTTTGTCCTTCAAAAGCCCCCACTTTTGTATCTACCCAGCCTTGTCCGTCATAATACTGGAACAGTCCATCATGTATACGCAATCCATGTGCCCCGTCACCGGAATGTGTTTCATGCAAACAATGCTCATGCATGGTGTCATTTACAATTTCTTTGTAGTTTTCAACTGCTGCCTCGTATTCATTCATCTTTGCTACCATCTCATTTAGCGTATCCTGCATTTTTTGGTAGATTGAAAGATAATCCGAACTCCCCTGATACCTTACGGATTCCTCTACGCGAACCACACAAGTATCCGTTGTTATCCTATCTGTCTTAGCTCCCGCATAACATCCAACAGTAAAATATTCCTGCATCATCACTTTGTATGGTACTTCACACTTACCATCTTCAATCAGAACCGGATAATTTTTTCCATTTGCCGTAAATACCGCTATTTGAATCAATCCATCCCATTCTGTTGGCAGGGAAAACTTTGCCTGCACATACTCTCTCGTATTTCCAACCAAATCCGAAATTGCTTCTGTACATTCAATATGCTGACCAGTTACTTCAAAACTTATCGTTCTCATCTTCTCAACTCCTTTTTCTTTTAAGCATATCAATCATTCCTTCTGATTTCTCCCCTAGTTCCCATAACTTTCATCCAGCATCTTACCATGTTTGCACCTTTCACAATTTTTATAGCAATGCTTTTCTTGAAAATCGAATTTGTCCTGTTCCGTCCGGAATCGTGTGCCGCATATAGTATGTTCTTCTAATCCCTCACACGTTATCATCTTTTCACTTTCCCGGATATAGTACGCACACTCTGTCCGGTATATTCCCGGACCATAGTATCCTGCCATTCACTCACTCCTGTCCTGCTGCCTTTGTTCTGTTTTATCTCCCTCCTGCAAAAGCAAGAGGGAGACTTTTTTTACCATTTACCTTGAAATGTTCTTTCCAATATTGTTTTCTGTTCCATCAAATCTTCGTCCTTATCCCAACCTCTTGGAAGTAATCCGATTAACGATGTATTGTTTCGCCATAATAGTATTTTCCCAGACTCCTCTATCCTATATGGTCCTTCAATCTCCATGTCATCTGATGTTTTCGCACTTTCATCTATCATGTTGTACAATCCTTCATTGATTGGCGTCAATTCAGAGCCATTTGTTAGAAGTCTGCTAATTACCCCAAACTTCGGTTCCTCAATAAGAAGATTCGTTTCTTCCAGATATTCGTCCGGTTCTTTTTCGGCTAAAAGAATCTTCATCTCGTCTGGTACCAACTGCTGCCGTGATTCATTTTTATGTATTCGAACATATTCATCCCGTGGCAAATCTCCAATAAGTTCAACAAGAGCCGCTTTTTCAGCATTAGGAAAAAATTGTTCTTGAATGGCCACAAACCAATAGCCCCCAACAATGTAATACACTTTTTCCTTTTCACTGTGTCCGACACTCAAATTGTCATTTTTATAGGCTTCCTTTAAAAGTTTCTTAAATATACTCGTTTTAATAAACATAATCTATAACCTCCTTTATTCATCGATATAGGTTGCTGCCATGTCGGCAAGATGCAAATATACAGCCAATTTTGATCGTTTGTATGCCGCATTTATATCCCGGCTTCCACCTCTAACCGCATCGTCAAAGGCTCCCATGTGCCACCGGATGGCAAGGATTTCCTCATCGGTCAGATTCATAAAACGCTGAATGAGGAAAATAGATTTTTCCCCATGCCCCGCCGGAAAAGATTTAGTATTGTATTCGTATGCTATTTTCTCCTTTTCAAACTGTGACTTATACAAATCCACTTTACATACATCGTGCAGCAAAGAAACAATAGCAATTGTTTCTTTTGTATATCCTTGAAGCACCTCTTTTTTCATCAAACGATTCATAACATTTACAGAGTGCTCCGCCAAGCCCCCTTCATAACTTCCATGATATTTTGTGCTCGCAGGTGCCTCTAAGAACCCTTTATCAACAAGATAACCTAAGAGCTTGTCCGCTCCTCTTCTTTTGATATGTTTTTTGTATAATTTTACAAATTCATTTTTCATGTCATTCCTCACTTTCTACTAATTCCAAATTATCAATTGTATTCCCAATTATTTTAGCATCCATATAACTCATTTCTGTTTCAATCCATAAAAGAATGTCTTTATTTGCTTCGCACTCTGTTACTTGAACTAATTGCCAACCCCAGTTATATTCGCCAGTTGGATTTCCAAATTCAACAACTGCTTTCCATTTACATCCGTTTATTTCATCTTTTAAGAAAAGAATGTCATTTTCATAAATCAGATTCCCATTATCATCTTTTAAACCGGTGCACTGGCAAATAGTATATGGGTCTACTTCAATCATATTGGGAACATCATTTGTCATTCCCCATAGAATGTATCTTTTCTCCCAAATACCATATAAATACCCTTGCACCCATTCGCCATTGTCAATCCTCTTGGCCTTGTATAAATATCTATCTTTCACTATTTCATCTCCTTTCTTTATTCATGATTCAAATTTCTACTTTTACCTCTTTTTTCACATTACATCTTATCTCCATTTCGCATTCCAAAATTTTGCTTATATAGAGAATTTTTTTCGCACACCAAACAGACATATTAAATCTGAAGGAATTTTTTCCTTCAATAAATCAGAAGGGAGGTTCACATATGTTAAAAAGAATATTAAGTCTTTATTGCAAAATAAAATATTTTGCATATAAAGCAATCTTAAAACTTTGCATTAGCAGTGTTTTCAAATGCGTTGTTAAAGTTATTTTATTACTATTTCAGGTACTAAATTCTTTAGTTCCAAACGCATATCATGATACATTGGAAAAATGTTTCACGATACTTGATGCATGGCTCTAATGCATACATAATATTTCCCTCCTGTTCATTTTGGCAGGAGGGATTCTTTATCCCTCCTCATAAAATTCGTGACTTCCGTCAACCACCTTTTCTTCCTCCTCGTCCTCAAACGACCAGCCATACAACCGAAGTACCTTATAGCCATCCATTAGAGCCTGACCGTTTTCTTTTTTATAGGTTCCGTCATATTTAACCAACTCAGTTCCATCCATCGCTGCATTGAGAAGCACTAACATCTGATGGAGTATGCTCAATTTAGCCACTTTTTCGGATACTTCCTTTCTTTCCTCCTCTGTGCATTCATAAAGCGGTTTTCCGGCAAAGAAGTAGCTAAGCCGTGACGGATAAAGACACGACTGATTCAACACAAGCGCACTCCACAATGCATTCTTCACCTTTTCCTCATCCTTTATCTGGGCAATTCTCCCCTCAACAATATCAGTCACAAAGAGCCTGCGGCGTTCATCTAACTTTTTCAGAACATCTTTCATATATTTCTTATTTGCTTTTTGTTCCTTTTCCTTCTGTTCTGCCGGTGTCAGTTTTTTCTTGACTGCCTTTTTCTTCCTAACGACATCAATCTCAATCCAATTAATATAATAATAAAGTTTTTCATCCTTCTTATTTTTTAACCGGATACTCTCCGGCACCTCGTTATTCATTCGGAAACTCTTTACCTTCTCCCATTTATTTCCGTATTGTTCCCTTGCATACTGTTTCGGAGCTTCAACCACGCCCAATTCTTTCAGCATTTTAACTATGGCATCAATTTTCTTCTGTCTCTCTTTTTCCCGTATGTACGACTGAACTTTGGCAACTAAATTACGATTGTCCGTGGCTTCACGGAGAATCTTATTCCGTTCTTCCACATCCTTAATACGTTCCAGTTCGTAAAGGTCTTTCAGGGACAGTTGAAAATTCTTATCCTGCTCTTTGTTTTTCAGCTCGTCCTGATCCAGTTTGGCAATGTTCAATCGATGTTTAATTGTCGTTTTGCTAAAACCAGTCTTATCCGCAATCGTGTCTTCTGTCTCGCCCAAATCGAGCATCATCTGGAATCCCTGTGCCTGCTCCCACACCGTCAGGTCTTCACGCTGCATATTTTCTTCCAGCATGATAGAAACCTGCTCTTTTTTGGATATCTTGCTAACAATCTTACAAGGAACCTTCTCAATACCTGCCAGTTTGGCTGCTGCCAATCGCCTATGTCCGATTATTACATGAAAATCACTGGACAAAGATTCTGTATCAGCGTCCGGCTGTTCCTCCGGTTCTTCTGTCAAGGCCGGCAGAGGAATTACGGTCAAATTCTGCATAACGCCCTGCTTCTTGATTGATTCTGCAAGTTCCGTTACATTCCCGACATCTTTTCTCGGATTATCCGGATGCGGGTAAATGTTATTTACGTTTATCATTACAATTTCTTTTCTGTTCTGCATAGTTTCATCCTTTCCACTAATTACTTTTTCCCAACATTCCTTGTGCAATTTCTGCATACGTGAAGGATTCACGCACACTTCCAACTTTGCACAGGGCATGATTTCTATATAGCTTTAAGATTCGGACCGGCACTCTTTTTTCCCGTCCATCTTCTCTTTCTCCCAAAGGTGCCGGCTTATACACATACACCACATCACCTTCCGTTAAATTCATACGTTGTGGTTGCAAATCGCGTTGAAAAAGCACTCCTTCTTTTTGTTTGCGTTCCTTGTGATTCGTCTTCACTTAATCATCTCCTATCCATCGAATCAAATCTTTTAATAACTCAATAACTGCCCTTTTTATATCTTCTTTCATTCATGCTCTCCTTTATCCTCCCGGCTTATAACCGGGAGGTTTTAACATGGCTTGCTTGTCCGTGATATTTAACAAACCAGAGGTGTCATATATAGTTTTTTCCGAAAATCCTCATGAAATCATCATGGGACCCACATTCCGATTCAAATATCTTTTGCCCTGCTGCCTTGATTGCCATATCAACCGTTTTATTTTTATGAACGGCATCCTTTCCGTTTCTGTGGCAACGCTCTCCACAAATATGAATTTTAAGTCCATACTTTTCCGAGAACTTTCGATTTGCTCCACCAAACACATGATGTTCTTCCAAACCACATGGATCCGCTATCCGATTTCTTCCACACAAGTAACATGTGTCCCAATCCATCTGCATAATTGACTTTGCCATCTTTATTCCTCCTTATCGGTCCTCCATTACTGTATACTGTCTTTCTCTCATTCTCTGATGCAAATACTCCGTATACTCATGTTTTGAACACCGTTCTACTTTGACTTGTTCCATCTCTTTTGATTTTTTATAAAATGTTGACCAAAGTTCACTGTATGCGTTTCCATCAGCACTTCCTTTTTTTGCCATATGTTCGGCATACGCATTGTCCAAATGAATTACTACCTGTGCGGACGTGTTCATACACTGTATGGCATCCACTACTGCCCTTGCACTCAATTTTTGGTATGAAATATCATTCCATCCTGCCATATGAGCTTTCGCATATTTTTTTCCGTTTATTTCCGTAACAAGAACAATTCCATAAACTCCATGTCCTCTCGTTACTCTCCCAGTAAACTGGGATGTTATATAAATATCTACTCTCATGATGGCGACCCCCTCCTTCCATCATTCTTAACCAGAATATATCGTAGGAAGTTCCAGCCGGTCAGTTCTGATATACCCGAACACACTGTTCGCTTATCTAGCCAATAACCTTTTCTTGTACCCGGCTCCTCCCGAAAATATCCTCTGTTTTTTACTATTTTCTTTTTTGTCTCCGGCCGAAAAAGATTTTTGCTTCTTGTCCAGGCTCGACCTTTCCCTCCAAGTTCTCTGAAGCGAATGGTATATTTGGCAAAATACTCTGCCAATTTCGAATACTGCCCCGTATCATCTAATGGTCGTATATCAATACGTCCATGTTTCCACGCTTGCCGAATCCACTCTACCGGCACCTGATTAATCACCATATGATGATGCAGTGCACCACGAACTCCAACTTCCGTTACCACTATGTATTTGCATATCTCTTTTTCTTTTTTCATACGCCGACGCAAACGGTCAAGAAATATCTTTCTGTCCCTCTTCGCCTCTTCCACCGTCTCTGCTCGTTTATCTCTTTCATAAGTCAGCGTTATGTGATAATCACCAGGCACGAAATTGGCATTCATTAGAATTGTTAATTCCGTAATGGCTTTTCTTAAATTTATTTTTTTCTGTGATTCCTTGGTGTCCTTCATCTTTTCCGACCGGGTAGCACCAGGTGGATGTATATGTGAAGAGTAACTCCTCTCGTACAAAACAGTTCGTCCTGCTCTTGTCACTTTCTCTATGTATGGCATAAACAATCTTCCTTTACGCTAGAAATAATACCCTTATCGAGTTAGAAAAAACGGCTTCCTTGTCCGTTTTTCTTGCTTTTCAAAGCCATACATGATATACTAAATAGTGTGTTTTAGTTGTATCTGTACAACTTTGAGCGGTCATTTATTTGGCCGTTCTTTTTTTACTTGCCGGTTCACATGATATTAGGTCCCGTCCACATTCAGAGCACTGTTTTTGATAAGTGCAGCTCCAATAACACTTACCACAAGAACAGGAACATATATAAAGCGAATCCGTCCGCTTCGTCACACCGTCGGTGTAATATTCTTTCCACATCCTGCTACCTCCAGCATTTTTTCCAAGTGCTCCGTTACTTCCTTTACCTTGTTATCCAGTCTCGAAAAAAAGAATCTGTTTTGATATACAAGAGTCTTATTTTGCATTACCGACAATGCCATTACCTGTGTCTCTCCATTGACACATAAGTAAACATCCACTCCCGGCATTTCATTCAGTTCTATCACTTTTTGTAAAAGATTTTCAAACATACTCAAATTCCTCACTTCCATAATTTCTTCCAATTAGCAACCGTAAACAATACTACCCATACAGCAGAAACCAAAAACAATACGGTTTCCTGTATATGTAAATCTCTTACCGCACACGCAGTCATAATACATATAACTAGGGCGATAATTGTAATGAAGCATATAACACTCTTTTGTTTTTTCACCTTTCTCACCTCCATCTTTGTAATGCGCATTAGTGGAATGTCAGGGGCTTGAACCCTGAACCGCCCGGTTATGAGCCGGGTGCTCTGACCATTGAGCTAACATTCCTTAGTAGCGGTGCCGGGCTCGAACCGGATTAGCTTCCTACCAAATCAGCGCCCACTTTTTCCTCCCGTTTATATCCCAGTTTCCCGGCGAAACGGTCCAATATGGTACCGGATACCTCCAGCCACTCCTCTTTCGTAAGGCTCGATGTAGGCACATAAGTACCACGGATTTTCACATAATTATTTATTTTCATTGACCTCATCACCTCAATTCATCCTATGCTCCTTATGCTTTTCCTGCCTTTTATTTTTAGCCACCACTATTCATAAGCCACACAACACTATATATTGTATTTGAACATACGTTTCATACTTTATATTGACAGACCACTATTTTTATAGTATTCTACTAATATCAAAATAACTTCTGCGTGCCCAGTATAGGAAAGGATGGTGACATATGCCAAAACGCATTACTGTAACAAACGAATCAAATACTGGAAGAAATGAAAACTTCCACGATAATTTTTTTAACCTTGACATGGACCGTAAGCAATTTGTAAAGCAAATCAAACAGGGAAATTATCCAAACTATCATGTTCGAAACATAAACGGTATTGATACCCCAGTTTCTAATCCTGATAAAACTCGCAATAATAACCTTGGCTAATCAGTATCGGGCACGCAGACAACTTTGTAGCCAGTCTTTTCTATTACATTTTCATCTGTAATACTTGCTATTAATTCGTTACAAACAGTAAGAATTTGTATTTCTTTAACTTTTTCCCCTTTAACACTAATTCCATGATTTTGGTTTTCAATTCCAAAGAATTCATTTGCATCAACCTGATACTCTTGTAAAGCATTAAGAATTGCTATCATATCAACTACTCGTATAAGCCGACGACCATTTAGCATATCGCTTAATTCTTGCGCTGTGAATCCTGATTTATTAGCAAAAACAACTTGTTTAATTCCCTTTTCAAGAAGAATCTTTCTTAATTGTTTTTCCACAATACTATTTGATTTTTTAATATCTAGCATGTCTCCTCCTTTTTCCTGCCTTTCTTCATACCTTACCCGTCTAATTTCCTTAAACGCTTCTTTCACTACGCTCATTGCTCTGTCTGTTTGTTTTTCTTGCAGAAGTCCATTTTCAAGTAGTGATTGGATTATGATTGATACTTCTTGGTTTCTTTTCATTGGAGTCTCCTTTCTTATCAAGTTCTACTATTTGTAGAGTACGAAGGTAAAAAAATATACTCTTCCGGCATATTATACAATTTACTCATCATACAAATTTCTGGAATGCCTGGAACAACCTTTCCCTTTTCCCAATTAATTATAGTTTGCTTGGAAACGCCCATTTTCTCCGCAACCTGCTGTTGAGTCATTCTAGCATTGACACGTGCAGCCGCCAAAGAAATTCTTATTTCATTCATTGTATTTCCTCTCCTTTCTTAAATGATACATGAATTATAACTCTACTAAAAGTAGATGTCAATACTTTTTGTAAACTTTTTTTATTTAATGTTGAATTATTATCTACTTTATGTTATTCTCTTTGTAAAGAAAGGATGTGATTTCCTATGGGTGATGAACTATATAAAAAAATTTTTTCTTCCAATTTAAGAAAATACATGAGTTTAAATAACAAGACACAAGTAGACCTCATCAATGACCTTGGTTTTAATAAGTCAGCTGTTTCTACTTGGTGCAACGGAACAAGACTCCCCCGAATGGATAAGGTAGACGCTCTAGCTAAATATTTGGGAATACGCCGTTCCGATTTGATAGAGGACAAATCAGAATCGAAAATAAAACCAACAACCATTCCCGTTCTCGGTTCCGTCCCTGCCGGTATTCCAATTGAAGCAATACAGGATATTATAGATTACGAAGAAATAGATGCCGCCACTGCTGCCAAAGGTGAATACTTTGCTCTACAAGTAAAAGGCTCATCAATGGAACCACGTATTTGCGAAGGTGATATTGTAATTGTCAGGAAACAAGACGATGTAGAAAGTGGTGAAATTGCCATTGTTATGGTCAATGGTGATAATGCAACTATCAAACGATTATTAAAATACGAAGATGGAATTCGACTTATGCCAACTAATCCAGCTTACGAGCCGTTATATTTTACGAATGATGAAATATTGGAAAAGCCAGTTAAAGTAATCGGTAAGGTAATTGAAAACAGACAGAAGTATTAGAACCACCTAATGCAAAACCCAACTAAAAAAACTAGTTGGGCTTTCACTGTTATTTTTGAATACTGTAGCAAAAATTTCAAAAGCAATGCACCCCCTGTTTAACAGGAGGTAAAAAGGGGTTAACTTAGTAATTTAAGTTTTCTTTTAGTAGCTTTGTTTAATTTACCAGTTACTTTTAGATGTTTCTTCCTTTGGAACCTTTTTATTGCTTTTCTAGTTTTTGAACCCATAATACCATCTGGGGCACCACAGTTGTAACCGAGTTTATTCAATCTCCTTTGAGCCTTTTTCAATGTTTTGTTTATAACTCGTTTTTTAACAGTTACAGTTGGTGTTTCATATGGGCATACACCATTTGGATGCAAATGTGGACCATATCCGTGATGATAATGATAACTTCCTAAACCACTTACATTGTTATAGTCATGATGACCACCTGCACCATCTGTTCTTCCTGAATGAGCTGAAATTTCAGTAGGAATTAGTACTAGTGCCAAAACCATTACAAATGCAACAAATTGATTGATTTTTTTCATTATTAACCCTCCAGTTTTTTTAATATTATACTGTATACGGAAAATAATGTCAAACCAAGCACTATCGTTCTGAATGCAAGCCATTCACATGAAACACATCTAGAAGCCTATGCTCATGCACTACAGCATATTGAAGAACACGATTTTGATAATTGTGCTTCCGCTGATATGATTGAGGTTTACGCTCATATGAGGTGATATAGTAACTAAAAACAGACACAAGGCTAATACTTATGAAAGGAGTTCTACATGGGAGACAAAAAAATATCAATGGAAGATGCAATTAAACGTAAGAAAGATGGTATCAAAAAATTAAATGGTTTATTAGAATCATACATAAATTCAAATGATGAGGACAAATACAAAAAAGCGTTTAATATCGTATCCTGGATTGGTGCCTATTCAAATTATTTACATTTTGAAAGTTGCTTTGTTCCAGCCAAAAATATAGCATATAAACGTGGGGATGTGGTTAAAGTAAACTTCGGTTACAATCTTGGTAATGAATTAGGCGGTATCCATTACGCTGTTGTTATTGACAAAGAGAACAAACACCGTTCCGGTATGCTTACTATCGTTCCGTTAAGTTCAAGAAAGAACAGGATATATGAACGTGATATCGACCTAGGCAATGATTTATACAAACAGCTTAATAACAAATTAGCTACCTTAACACAAAACGCTTCTGATGAACTTAATGACGTACATGAATTAATGTCCCTAATTAAGCTGGCAGAAGATACGGACGACTCACCTCAAACTGAAGTATTAAAAATACGTGAAAAAATTATTGGTAAGCAAGAGGCTTTATACGAAAAGATAACTCTATTAGAAAAAATGCGACATGAGATTGAAGGTATGAAAACCGGCAGCATTGCCAAAATTGAGCAAATAACATCCATAAGCAAAATGAGAATTATTGACCCAAAACAAACTGGTAATGTTTTACACAATATTTCATTATCCGCCACCTCGATGAAGCTTATTAATGCACGCCTAAAACAATTATATATCGTAGAAGAATAGCTAAATGATATCAAAATACATATCTTTGAGATATTATAAAACATTTTGAGAAATTATTTGTATTTTTTTCTTGACTGCGAGCATACTTTGTAATATAATGATTTAGCAAGTTAGTTTTGCAATTGCGCCTATAGGGCATCAATTTTTATATGAATCATTATGTGAGGACCTCGTAGAAATACGAGGTCCTTTACGTTTAATAAAAAATCCCCCCTGCGCCAACAGGAGGGAAATGAATATACCATTGCTGATATACCCACGAAAGCAATCATATTATATCAGCTCTGGTAGTAAATTGCAAATACCAGGGTATTTTTATACCCTTTTTTAAGAAAGGGTGATTCTATGAACCAAAATGAATCTTTGAAAACAGCGTTCGGATACATACGAGTTTCTACTCACATGCAAGAGGAAATTTCCCCGGAAGCACAAAAACACGAACTCCAAAAATGGGCGAAGCAGCACAATATTCTGATTACACAATGGTTTCAAGACAACGGCATTTCCGGAAAGAAAGCAGAAAACCGAACCGCCTTTCAGAATATGATTGCCCTCGCAAAAGAAAAGGATCATCCGGACTACATCCTTGCATGGAAGTTCTCTCGATTTGCCAGAAACCAAGAAGAAAGTATTGTTTACAAATCGCTCCTCCGGAAAAACAATGTGCAGGTAGTATCAATCAGTGAGCCTTTGCCAGATGGACCATTTGCACCCTTAATTGAGCGCATCATCGAATGGATGGATGAATACTACTCGATTCGATTGTCTGGAGAAGTAAAGCGTGGCATGAAGGAAAAAGCAAAAAAGGGAGGCTACCAAAGTGCTCCGCCTCTAGGGTACCGGCGTGAAAAAGGCGATACCGTTCCCGTAATATATGAACCAGAAGCAAAGATATATCGACTTATCAAAAAGTATTTTATCCAGGACGAATACAATCCTACAACGATAGCACGTACGCTCAACGACCAAGGCTACCGCACCCGTCAGGGAAATCGTTTTGAAGCACGAGTTATCATTTATATTTTAAGGAACCCATTTTACATCGGGAAAATCCGCTGGAACCGTTCAAGCCACGGTGGATATTACGAAAATTCACCCGAGGATGTCATTGTATCAGATGGCCAGCACGAACCACTCTGCACTAATGAAGAATGGGACATCATAAGCAAACGGATAAAAAAATACACACCCGGCTCTACCGGACGCAGACGAAGCAAAACCCTTTTACCGCATTATTTATCCGGTGGATTATTTCGGTGTCCAATCTGCGGAGCGTCCATGTGCTACCAAAGAGGTGTCAGCAAGAAATTACCCCGTGCCTATCCTTACTTTTGCTGCTGGAAGTACGCCAAAGGCATCCATTCCGAAAACGTAAATGCAAGCGCACCAAAAACAGAGGAGGCTTTGCTAAATTCCCTGCAGGAGTTTGTCAACCACGGCCACAGCAACATTACCTATACAGTGGAAAAGGTCGAAGAACCGTCTGGTAACGATGCTGCACAATATGAACAGTTGCTTGATAAACTTGCCATAAGAAAACAACGTGCAAAAGAAGCATACCTTGACGGTATCGATACCAAAGAGGAATACCGGGAAAACCGGGAACTGATAGATGCCGAAGTAAAGTCCATCAAGGAAAAACTTGCGACACTTGAAACTGCTGCCGTTATCACGACAACCGAAGAGTTCCACGTGGATATTAGAGAAATCATCTTGAAACTAAAGGACGATACGCTCAGTACGTTGGAAAAGCATACCGCACTTGCATCCATTTTAGACTATATGGAATATGATAAGGAGAAGAATGAATATAGTTTTTATTATAAGTTTGAAGAATAAAAAAACGAAAATTAAGGAGTGCCATATTGCTATGGACACTCCTTATAAAAGCGATCTGCTTTTCAATGATACTAATAGTATATGCATTTTTTTATAATTTGTCAACAACTTTTTTTATGAATTTGTACTGCGTTTTAATTACATTATTTTTTTCAAAGTATGTCTTGTTTTTCAGCATCCTAACATTCACCAACTCATTTAGTTCTCTATATCTATTTTTCTTTACTCCCTCGCTAGTAACAGCTCTATCATATACATACAAAAGGACCACAAAATTATACATAAAACTCCTTGACATGTTATTTAAAAGAGATGATCTTCCTACGCAATCAAGTTGTTTAACAAAGTCTAAAATTCTCTTATCTGGCGCACCAGTAATTTTTTCCTGCAATTTATTTGTTAAACAATTACTATGAGCCGATGCGTTTCTCAAATCCCGCACTTGATTCATAAATTTATTGTCAATGATTTCTTCACCATACATTTTTTTATAAAATTCGCATAAATATGTCAAGTCCCCAAACGATATCAATTCTACAAACACCCATATAGGAAAAAAGGGATAATAATTCTCAATCAATCCGTGAGAATACTCACTTGCCTTATGTCTGTATATATTTCTTAAAACCCTTTCATTTTTCGTAACGAATTTCCTGACCAATTGATAGCCATCCTCTTTATCTTTTACTTTGTTTAATAACGTAACTTTAATATAATGTTCTATATCCAAACACATATTTATAATTATATATCTTAACCTCATATCAATTGTCGATAACTCCTGAAGATATGCAAATTCGAGGTTTAAATATTTATTGTCCACTTTTTCATAATTTGTTCTAAACGCAGCCAGTTTCATATAATAATTATTGTATGTCAGAAAGTCTTTTGCAGCTGATTCATCTACTATATTGAACTGTATTCCCTTTTCTTTCATATGACAGATAAGTTCATCTGTACTTAGCATCTTTTTCAATTTTGCATCTCCTATCGTTCAAAAACTATATGACATTTTATCCATACTTGCAAACACCTGATATATTCTACCTATCACAGCTCGGTCTTACAACTGTATGATATTATATCATATGAAGCATTATCGTGCAATTTAATTCTTTATATTATATTCCACATTTAACCATTTATAACTCTCAGCTATACGGTGGACCCGATGGAGAATTAGGCGCTGCCATGCGTTACCTTTCCCAGCGCTATTCCAACACAAACCGAAAAGTAGCCGGTGTGCTTACGGATATCGGTACCGAGGAACTCGCTCACACGGAAATGATTTGTGCCATTGTTCACCAGCTCACGAAAAACTTAAACGCAAAAGAATTGGAAGAACAGGGATTTGCCCCTTATTATATCGACCACACCATCGGCATCTGGCCACAGGCTGCATCCGGTGAGCCTTGGAGCGCAACCAGCATTCAGTCAACCGGTGACCCGCTTGCCGATATGCATGAAGATATGGCGGCAGAGCAGAAGGCTCGACTGACCTATGATAACATTCTGCGTCTTGTAAAAGACCCGGATGTCTGCGATCCGATTCGCTTCCTGCGTGAACGCGAACTGGTGCACTACCAGCGCTTTGGCGAAAGCCTTCGTCTGCTGCAGGATGATTTGAACAAGAAAAACTTCTATGCGTACAACCCGGATTTCGACAAACAGTTCTGCAAATAGATTTCTGCATTTTTTTTAAAGGGCAGTTCACATACTCGTGAGCTGCCCTTCTCTTCTTATTTTTTAGTTCGAATAGCTTTTGCCCTACACCATGCACCATAATAATTTTTACCATTATTGGTTACATACCCGCGAACTCTTAAATAATATTTCTTTTTCTTCGCCAGCCTGTTCATCGTAGTAGCAGTCAAATAAGAACTGCGGATGGATTTTGCCTTTTTGAACTTTTTGCTGGTTGCATATTGGTACTGATAAATAGCACCTTTATTCTTTCATCTTTATGCCTCCTTATATTTTTCATAAGCCACCTTAAGTCCGGATAAATCGTTTCTGTTTTTTATCGAATCCGATGAAATCGTCTTTATTCCTTTTGGACGGTACTTATCTTTATTTGTCTCCTCCGCATCACACGTGTACGATTTTTCTTTTGTGACAAGCTTACCGTTTTTTATCGCACAGGCAGTCATATCGCCCTCATATTGTGCCGGTATTTCACCCATATTCACAATACCGCTTTCGATAATCAAACCTTTTTTTCCCGGCCGGTAATAAAATTCAGTCCGTGCCGTCAACTCGTCTACCTCCCCCGCCACATATGCACCCTTTTCTTCGGAGTAAGAATAAAAACGGGCAAGATAACCATACTTTCCGGTTCCAAAATTAATTCCTAAACACGTTACAATCAGTTCCGGAATGTTGTCACCATTTACATCATAAAGAAAATAGCTGTAATCGGATACATATCCTGTTTTTCCGTTTTCGGTATAGCCCTTCACTTTCAATTTCTTACTTAGTATTTTTCGATAGGCATCCCGCCATCTATCCGCTATCGGAACCGGCGTCTGTGTCGGTTCCGGTGTCGCTGTCGGAGTCTCTGTGGCAGTTGCTTGGACTTGCTGCTCCGGAGCTGGCGTCGGTGCCGTCCGTTTTTCCTGCAACGCATTTGCCCCAAGGAAAATACCGGTTCCTATACTACCAATTGCAGCCAAACCGGCAACTGTCATCGTAACTTTTCCTGCAACAGTCTTTAAAAAACCTTTGGAAGCTTGTTTTGCAATCTTTGCTCCCTGATTCATTACCGACGCAGCCGATGGAATCGCAAAGCCAGCGTTTTGTAAAAATGCCTCCTCTTCTTTGCGAAGCAGGAAAAGAAGAAGCGGAAGTGGTGCCATACTGTAGAGTTTGTAGCCTTTTTTCTGCAATTCCTCGGATTTCTTTTTAATTGCCTTGCGCCCATAATTCAAACGGGATTTCACGGTATTTTCCGAACATTCCATTGCCTCCGCAATTTCACGAATACTCGCACCCTCAAAATGAAACATCAAAATACACATTCTCTGGTCATCCGGCAGTGTATCTAACATTTCATGAACCATTTCCTGCGTTTCTTTTTCTGTGTAAGCAATTTCCGGCTGGCGGCTCGCATCGGTATCCATAATATTTAATTCCATTGCTTCACCTTCTTCATTTACACCTTCTAGGTCGGAGAAGAACAGCATTTTCTTTTTCTGAAGCGCATTTTTCGCCGTATTTGCAACAATCATTCCAAACCAATTCGGAAATTTCTGATAGTCCTGCAAGGTATTTAATTTTGTAAATGCCTGCACATAGGCATCCTGTAAAACATCCTGCGCATCCATGTCATTTCCCATATATTTTTTCGCAATGAAAAACTTTTTCTGATAGGTACTCTGATATAAAAAGTCATATCCTTCCTGATTTCCTGCCAGCGCACTTGCCACCGCTTCTGCATACTGTTCCATTTTTCTCATTTCCTCCTTACTCTTCTGCATATGTTCTTCGAATTACTACATTAAAGATATCTTTTCCATAACTTTTTGGGCTTACTTCCCAATCAAATCCATCGGTTCCCACTTTTGTTTTCCACAATAAACATCTTGCGTAAGAGCTTGCCGGAACCCCCTGCCAGTATTTTTTGCCGTTTTTGTCAACAGCGGCGATGCAAAGCCATTCATGGTTCTCCTTTGGATTGCTCGCCAATCCTGCTTTAACGCCAATCACTTCGCAAATTTCATACAAGCGTTCGGACGATTCCCCGCAGACACCTTTATAAGTTCCCTGATAAATTGCCTTATATCGGTTTTTCACACCGCCTTCGCCATGAACCGGTCTGCCCTTTGAATCTTTATTATACTTCATATTCATGTCGCAGTACGTTTCTAAAATAAGGGCAATTTTCTGTGACTTCGTCGCCTTTTTAATAATGTCATCCACGGTACACTCGCCGCCAAAGTTTTCTAACGCAGTCCATTCATAAGTATATTTCTTATTTACTGTACGTTTCAGCATGTTCTTATATGCGCGCGGATTGCTTTTTAAATGTTCAAAATAATCCTTTTTTCCTGTTTGATAACACTGTTCATATTCACGGGCAATAATCCGAAGTCCTTCATCCGGATTCTTCACAAGCGGGCGAAGTTTTTTGGCAATCTTCTCCAAATATGGATTTACGGTTTTTACAATAAATTTCTGCTTTTTGCCATTCGTATACGTTACCATAATATCCTCTTCATCAAGTCCCGTATTGCCACTGGCCTTTCCGGGCGTAAACTTGATTTTTTTACTGGAAATTTTCTTTCCTTTTGCCACACCTTTCAGTGTCTGATTCACGCCTACAACCTTTTTGATTTTCTTTGTCGTCTTTACTATTTTGGTTTCCTTTGTCTGAAGAAAAACCTTTTTAGTCCTATAATAGGTAACCTTCTTTGCCTCGCTGCGCGTCGGAATCATCCCCGCCATAATCATCGCAGCCATTAGTAAAGCCACAAAACCTCTCATTTTCGTTTTCATTTTCATCCTTCCTTTCTGTGTCTTTTACCTATAAGACAAGTGAAGTTTGAAAAAAGTTTTATATTTTTGAAATAAAATTTAAATATTCAATTTTTCCCCACGAATAAGAGTATACATAAGAAAAAACTATAATTCAATAAGAACCAATTATATTCCTATCTCCTTATAGTTTTTCCAAAAGAATCATTATTTCGTTTTAATCTGCCTTACGAATTACTAAAGCATCATTTTCCACATCCAGAGAAAGCACATCTCCTACTGCCACTTCATCCGCAAGCATCTTCTTCGCCAGCAGAGTTTCGACATTTTTCTGCAAATACCGCTTCAACGGTCTCGCACCATAAACCGGATCGTATGCTTTTTCCACAATATAATCAAGCGCCCTATCTGTAACGGTAAGAGAGATTTCTTTATCCTCAATTCTGCGGTTAATATCCTTGACAAGCAAATCAATGATGCCTCGGATATCGCTTTTTGAAAGAGGCTTAAACATAACAATCTCATCCAGACGGTTCAAAAACTCCGGTCGGAAATGATTTTTCAACTGCGACATCACAAGTTCCTCTGCCTCAGAAGAAATGTTTCCATTGTCATCAATGCCATCCAGCAAAAATTCTGCGCCAAGGTTTGACGTCATAATCAAAATGGTGTTTTTGAAATCCACCGTACGGCCCTGTGAATCCGTGATTCGTCCATCATCCAGCACTTGCAGCAAAACATTAAACACATCAGGATGTGCCTTTTCAATCTCATCAAAAAGGACAACTGAATATGGTCTGCGGCGCACGGCCTCGGTCAACTGCCCGCCCTCTTCATAACCAACATATCCCGGAGGCGCTCCAATCAGACGGGACACGGAATATTTCTCCATATATTCACTCATGTCAATACGAACCATATTGGCTTCATTATCAAACAAACACTCGGCAAGGCTCTTTGCCAGCTCGGTTTTACCAACACCGGTAGGTCCCATAAAGAGAAATGAACCAATCGGCTTAGTCGGGTCTTTAATGCCTGCTTTGGAACGAATAATCGCATCTGCCACTTTTGTCACACCATCATCCTGTCCAATCACTCTCTTATGAAGTTCATCATCCAGATGCAGTGTCTTATTTCTCTCCGACTCTGTTAATTTAGCAACCGGGATTCCTGTCCAGCGAGAAATAATCTGAGCAATTTCTTCGTCCGAAACGCTTTCGTGTACCATTTGCTGGTCACTTGTTTTAGCCGCATTTTCCGCCTCGTCCATCAACTGCTGCAAACGTGGCAGCTCGCCATATTCAAGTTCCGATGCACGCTCCAAATCACCGCTGTTTTTCGCCATCTCAATCTGATTATTCGTATTTTCTATCTCCGTTTTCAATTGATGGATTTTATCAACGGCTGCTTTCTCATTGTCCCAGCGTGCCTTTTTAACCGAAAAGTCTTCCTGTAGTTCACTTAACTCTTTCTGCAGTTCGGTAAGACGTCCCTTACTCAAGTTATCAGTTTCTTTTTTCAGCGCCGCTTCCTCAATCTGCAGCTGCATAATCTTTCGTTGGGTCTCATCGAGTTCCGTCGGCAGCGAGTCAAGTTCTGTCTTAATCAGTGCACACGCCTCATCTACCAAATCAATTGCTTTATCCGGCAGGAAACGGTCCGTGATGTAACGGTCTGCCAGTGTTGCCGCTGTCACAAGTGCACCATCAGTAATTTTTACTCCATGGAAAATTTCATAGCGGTCTTTCAATCCACGCAAAATTGAAATCGTATCTTCTACCGTCGGTTCTTCCACCATTACCGGCTGGAAACGACGTTCCAAAGCTGCATCTTTTTCAATATACATACGGTACTCATCCAATGTTGTCGCACCGATACAGTGCAGCTCGCCACGTGCCAACATTGGCTTTAACAAGTTGCCGGCATCCATTGCACCATCTGTCTTTCCGGCACCGACAATTGTATGAAGTTCGTCGATAAACAAAATAATCTGTCCATCGCTTTCCTTCACTTCCTCAAGCACCGCCTTCAGACGTTCCTCAAACTCACCACGGTACTTCGCACCGGCTACCAAAGCACCCATATCCAGCGCAAATACCTGTTTATTTTTCAAGCCTTCCGGCACATCGCCGCGCACAATACGCTGTGCTAATCCCTCAACTACGGCAGTTTTACCAACACCCGGTTCACCAATCAGAACGGGATTATTTTTCGTCTTTCGCGACAAAATACGAATCATGTTACGGATTTCTTCATCTCGTCCAATTACCGGGTCTAATTTCTGATCCTTTGCCTGCTCCACCAAATCCGTTCCATACTTAGACAAACTCTCGTAAACTGCCTCCGGATTATCTGTCGTCACCTTCTGATTGCCACGCACCTGAGAAAGAGCCTGCAAAAATCTTTCCCTGTCAATGTTAAATTCCTTAAATAACTTCTTTATCTCCGGTGATGCTTTACGAAGCATGCTTAAGAACAAATGCTCCACGGAAATGTATTCATCACCCATTGCCTTTGCTTCGTTTTCGGCATAAATCAGAACTTTATTCAAATCATTGCCAACGTAAATCTGACCGCCTTCTACTTTTGGTCGTTTATTAATCAAGCCTTCCACCTGCGCCTGGAAAACGACCGGGTCAATGTCCATCTTCTTTAACAGACTGACAATCAAGCTGTCATCGACCGTCAGCATATTGTATAACAAATGCTCCTGCGCCAGCTCCTGATTTCCAAAATCGTACGCCGTCTTTTCAAGATTATTTACAATCTCCATTGATTTCTGTGTAAATTTACTAATGTTCATGTCGTTCACTCCCTTCAGTTTCAGTGAAATACAATCTCTTGTATGTTCTATCATATCTATAACACAGTTATAATATAGCACTCGTTGTTAGCACTGTCAAGAGGTGAGTGCTAATTTTTTCAAAAATTTTTATTCGCTGCGTAAAACAGCAAACGCCACCCCAAACAAAACCCAAAATACCGGTGCCACGCAGATGGATGAGTCATTGGCAAGCCCCGCCACAAAATATCCGCTGACTCCACACAGAAATGCCAAAGAAATTTTCTGACTATGATTCCATTTTCCTTTTTTGAAACATTTACGGATGGTTCTGCCAAAAAGCAGCAGATACAACGCTAAAAATGCAAGCAGCGCAGGCAGTCCATCCTGAACCCAAATCTGCAAGTACATATTATGTGGCTTTGTAACAATCTGTTCATTGAAACCACAATTCACTTTTCCTACATAATCATCATTCGGAAATGCATACGCAAAATTATCCTGACCTACCCCAAGAAGTAATGCACGCTTCAACAACGGAAATGTGCGCGACCAGATATAGCCACGGTTTGACGCAAAATCATAATGTCCTTCCATACCAAAAGATTCCACATAGTGAAGCATATCCGGCTTCCCAACTCCGTTAATGTAACGCAGCCCCACACCAAGCATAGCAAAATCCCACGAATATTTATCATCCACCGTAAGACGCAATACATCAAAATAAGTTTTCTGTTCTTGATACGTAATTTGACGCTTAGTCGCCTCAAACAAAAGTCCCTGATACGCATCCCCTTTTAACTTAACACCACTGAAGGAATCGCCTGTCATTTCAATCTTTTTTCCATTCTCATTCAAAGCCTCAAATTCGTAAACCGTTGCATCGGCATCCCACCGAAGTGTAATCATTTTTCCTGAATGCAATGTAATTTTCACACTCGTGCCATCTGAAATCATAGAAGAAATATGGCTGCTGCACGGCTCTCCATTTCCCTTTATGACAGAGCAAAAGAATGTCGGATTTTTCCACAAAAACAAAGCTACCAGTCCGACTGCCACAACAAATACGCCACAAAGAATCTTCCTATTTTTATGGATATCCGAAAACAAAAACAACACCGCCACGCATACTGCCGCACCTACACCAACCATCCCGGCAAGCGAACCGGAACCCTTTAGCATAATAAGCTGGCACACAGCGGACGCCGCCGCCACAATTTTATATCTGTTTTTTTCATCCTGTACCGCCTCATAAATGGTAAGCGGAAGCACAAGTGCCACATAGGACCCAACATAATTAGGATTGTAAAGTGTTGCATAAGAAACCCCTTTTCCAAAACTTGCCGTAATTCCATTAAACTTCTTAGGCAGCGTATGCATAAACATGGTAAAAAATGGCGTTGTGACATCATTTGCCAGATAATCCACACCAAAAGCCTGTAACGCCCCTAAAACAGAAAGAATCAGCGACCCAATTAATAGCGCATGTACAATCACTTGAATTTTATTTTCACTCGATAAAAGAAAATAAGCAAGACAAAAAAGAGCAACATAAGCAGTCACCACAAGTATCCCTTCCATTTGCTCAAATCCACCGAATAACGCATCTATTTTTTCATCCGCAAGCAATGCCGATATTGCGGTAACACCCCAAAATACTGCCAGTAAAATCAAAACAATTTTCTGATTTTTAGTCGTCCACACCGCTTTTGCCTGCACCCGCATCCACTGCGCAGCACAAAACAAAATAATAATCACAGCTCCTAAAAGAATCAGTGCTCCCCGCTTAAAGCCAAGAAAAAAATCAACAAATGAACCGCCGGACGCCCATGTATATTTCCCAATTCCCGATGAATACGCTGTCATCATTGTCAATAAGGGAACAACTGCCACGGCAAGAACCAGTGGCAGCATATAAAAATCAAATGAAGTTTTCTTTGACTGTTCCATCCTTTATACCTCTTCTTCTTTGGTCGAATCCGTAACGCCTGCCACAATCGCAGCTACCGCAGCAACCACAACAATCACTGCTACAATGGCAATCGCCGTAAATACACCAAGTGCTACTAATGCTCCCATACTCTCATCGTCCTTTCTCTCTTTATTTCCAACATCATTTGTAATAAGTATAACACTATCTTTCCCATTTTGCACGAATAAATTTGACAAGCCTATCTCTTGTCTGTTATAATTTCACTTGTTTGCGGATATGGCGGAATTGGCAGACGCGCTAGATTTAGGTTCTAGTGGGGAATCCCGTGCAGGTTCAAGTCCTGTTATCCGCACGAAAGCTAAGAGAAGTGCATAGCGGGGTGTGGGCGGCTGACGCGAGCTTGCTCGCAGGCAGACGCATCACAATCCGCATATATACGGCGATAGCCGTGGGACAAGCGTTTCGGAGAAACGCTTGTATGCACTTCGATTCCAAGGCTGAAAACATTCTATTTTATGAGTGTTTTTCAGCCTTTTTCTTTCTGAAAACTGCAAAAATTCCGTTTGTTCTAACCAAAATTCTAACAAATTTTCATTTTTTACGATTCTCGTATAAATCTATCTGATTTCTGCTTTCTGGAAAGGTGGAAATTCAAATGAATCTGCCTTGGCACCACACGTTTCTTTCTCTCCACCTATCTGCCGCATTTACCATCCGACTTCCTTCAGATTCCACCTCACGATGGACACCCTTGTCTTTGGCTGTATCCTTCCCACTACTAGGGCGGATTAGGGACTTTCACCCATTAGAAACGTGCGCCGCAAGGCGCACAATAATCATGACCACCAGCTCAGCTGGTGGTTTCCTCTGCGGCTATAAGCCTGTG
>ERZ1106941.471-NODE-471-length-58643-cov-11.756998_pt1 | contig 58643 bp, 45 predicted proteins | sample MGYA00403670_ERZ1106941 | MGnify/ENA primary metagenome ERZ1106941 (study PRJEB35170, sample SAMEA104062400) | human gut metagenome | biome: human gut; feature: human-associated habitat; material: faeces | place: Denmark | collected 2012-06-04 ...
AGCTGGTGGAGATGGCCGTCGAGAAGTTCTCGCCGACGCTTTACAGCCAGCTGGGCATCTTCCTGCCGCTGATCGCCGTGAACTGCGCCATCATGGGCGGCTCGCTCTTCATGCAGCAGAAAGTCGATGCGCTGGAGCTTACGTCGCTCTGGCAGTCGATCGTCTACGGTCTGGGCTCCGGTCTGGGCTGGTGGCTGGCTATCGTGATGATGGCCGCGATCCGCGAGAAGACGACTTACTCGCAGATTCCTGCGGCGCTCAAGGGTCCGGGTATCGCCTTTATCATCACCGGCCTGATGGGTATCGCCTTCATGATCTTCTCCGGTATTCAGTTCTAACCTTAAAAGAGATTCGGAAAACATGGAATTGACTATTATAGTTGCAATCATTGCCTTTCTGGCTGTAACCCTCCTCTTGGTGGGGCTGCTTCTCTTCGCAAAGGCTAAACTGACCTCGTCGGGCGAAGTGACCATCGACATCAACGACGGCGAGAAGGTCATCACCGCCGAGAGCGGCTCGACGCTGCTTTCGACGCTGGCCAACAACAAGGTGTTCCTGCCTTCGGCCTGCGGCGGCGGCGGTTCGTGCGGCATGTGCAAATGTCAGGTGCTCGAAGGCGGCGGCGATATCCTGCCGACCGAAACCGGATTCATTTCGCGCAAGCTGGCCAAGGACCACTGGCGTCTGGGCTGTCAGGTCAAGGTGAAGGAAAACCTCAGGATCAAGGTCCCCGAAGCCGTGCTCGGCGTCAAGAAGTGGGAGTGTACGGTCGTCTCCAACCGCAACATTTCGACCTTCCTCAAGGAGTTCGTCGTGAAGCTGCCCGAAGGCGAGAACCTCAAGTTCCGCAGCGGCGGTTACATTCAGATCGACATCCCGAAGTACGACGCCATCAAGTTCTCGGACATGGACGTCGATGAGAAGTACCGCGCCGACTGGGACAAGTTCAAGATGTGGGATCTGGTTACGACCAACCCCGAAGACACGTTCCGCGCCTACTCGATGGCCAACCACCCGGCCGAGGGCAATATCATCATGCTCAACATCCGTATCGCCACTCCGCCGTTCGACAAGGCGACGGGCGGCTTCATGAAGGTCAATCCGGGTATCTGCTCGTCGTATGTCTTCTCGCGCAAGCCGGGCGACAAGATCACGATTTCGGGTCCTTACGGCGAGTTCTTCCTGCCGGACGACCTGCCCGACACGCAGGAGCTGATCTTCATCGGCGGCGGCGCCGGCATGGCGCCCATGCGCAGCCACCTGATGCACCTGTTCAAGACCGAGAAGACCAAGCGTCCCGTTTCGTTCTGGTACGGCGCGCGTGCGCTGAAGGAGGTTCCCTATCTCGACGAGTTCCACGCCATCGAGAAGGATTTCCCCAACTTCTCGTTCAATCTGGCGCTCGACCGTCCCGATCCCGAAGCGGACGCCGCAGGCGTGAAGTACACGCCGGGCTTCGTCCACAACGTGCTGTACGAGAATTACCTGAAGAACCATCAGGCGCCTGAGGACTGCATCTATCTCATGTGCGGACCTCCGATGATGATCGCTTCGGTGGTGAAGATGCTTGACAGTCTCGGCGTGCCGCCCGAAAATATCCTCTACGACAACTTCGGTTCGTAATCCGATTTGTCGGTATTCGAATCCCCGGACAGCTGTCCGGGGATTTTTTTGTGCTACGGAACGGTCCCTTTGCGGGGACGGCGTTTCGGGAATTTTATTATATTTGTAGTAATAACCGATTTACCAACTTAAAACCAAATTCTATCGAAATGAACATTCCTTCCATTTTCTGGTTCATTCCCGCTGCCGCGGTTATCGCCCTGCTGCTGGCTTGGGCGTTTTACCGCGCGATGAAGCGCGAGGATGAAGGCACGCCGCGCATGCGCGAGATCGCCGGGCACGTGCGCCGGGGCGCCATGGCCTACCTGCGCCAGCAGTACAAGGTCGTCGCCATCGTATTCGTGGTGCTGGCGCTGTTTTTCGCCTATCTGGCCTACGGCGCCGGGGTGCAGAACCCGTGGGTGCCCTTCGCCTTCCTGACGGGCGGATTCTTTTCGGGGCTGGCCGGCTATTTCGGCATGAAGACCGCGACCTACGCTTCGGCGCGTACGGCCAACGCCGCGCGCCAGTCGCTCGACCGCGGCCTGAAGGTCGCATTCCGCAGCGGCGCGGTGATGGGGCTGGTCGTAGTGGGGCTGGGCCTGCTCGACATTTCGTTCTGGTACGTCATCCTCGAATATTTCGTCGATGTCACCGGACCGCAGAAACTCGTCGTCATCACGACCACCATGCTGACCTTCGGCATGGGCGCTTCGACGCAGGCGCTCTTCGCGCGCGTCGGCGGCGGCATCTATACCAAGGCGGCCGACGTGGGCGCCGACCTCGTGGGCAAGGTCGAGGCGGGAATTCCCGAAGACGACCCGCGCAATCCCGCGACCATCGCCGACAATGTGGGCGACAACGTGGGCGACGTGGCCGGCATGGGCGCCGACCTTTACGAAAGCTACTGCGGCTCGATACTCGCCACCGCGGCCCTCGGAGCCGCCGCCTTCGCTTCGGCGGACGGGATGGCCATGCAGCTGCGCGCCGTGCTGGCGCCGATGCTGATCGCTGCCGTGGGCATCGTGCTTTCGATCATCGGCATCTTCCTCGTGCGGACCAAGGAGGGCGCCACGATGCGCGAACTGCTCCGTTCGCTGGGCGTGGGCGTCAATTTCAGTTCGCTGCTGATCGCCGGCGCGACGTTCGGCATCCTCTACCTGCTGGGAATCGAGAACTGGATCGGACTGTCGTTCTCGGTCATCACGGGACTCTTGGCCGGCATCATCATCGGGCAGGCCACCGAGTATTACACCTCGCACTCCTACAAGCCGACGCAGAAGATCGCCGGAAGCGCCCAGACGGGGCCTGCCACCGTGATTATCGCGGGTATCGGGTCGGGCATGATCTCGACGGCCGTTCCGGTCCTGACGATCGGCGTGGCGATTATCCTCGCCTACCTTTGCGCCATCGGCTTCGACATGGAGCATATCATGTCCGCGCAGAGTATGTCGCTGGGCCTTTACGGCATCGGCATCGCGGCGGTCGGCATGCTCTCGACGCTGGGCATCACCCTTGCCACGGACGCTTACGGCCCGATCGCCGACAATGCCGGCGGCAATGCCGAGATGAGCGGGCTGGGACCCGAAGTGCGCAAACGCACCGATGCGCTCGATGCGCTGGGCAACACGACGGCCGCCACGGGCAAGGGCTTCGCCATCGGTTCGGCCGCGCTGACGGCCCTCGCGCTGCTGGCCTCCTATATTGAGGAGATACGCATCGGACTGCTGCACAACGGCGTGACGGCCCTCGACCTGCCCAACGGTACGACGCAGCTGGTCGAGAAGGCTTCGCTCCTCGATTTTATGGAGTATTACCACGTGTCGCTGATGAATCCTACGGTGCTGATCGGCGTGTTTGTCGGCGCGATGATGTCGTTCCTGTTCTGCGGCCTGACGATGAACGCCGTGGGGCGTGCGGCCCAGAGCATGGTGAACGAGGTGCGCCGCCAGTTCCGCGAGATCAAGGGCATCCTTACGGGCGAGGGCACTCCCGATTATGCCCGGTGCGTCGAGATTTCGACGCGCGGCGCCCAGCGCGAGATGCTGCTGCCGAGTCTGCTTGCTATCGTCGTGCCGGTGGTCGTCGGCTTGGTGTTCGGCGTGGCGGGCGTCATGGGACTGCTTGTCGGCGGCCTGAGTTCGGGCTTCGTGCTGGCCGTGTTCATGGCCAATGCGGGCGGTGCGTGGGACAACGCCAAGAAGATGGTCGAAGAGGGACATTTCGGCGGTAAAGGCTCCGACTGCCACAAGGCGACCGTCGTGGGCGATACCGTGGGCGACCCCTTCAAGGATACGTCGGGTCCGTCGCTCAATATCCTCATCAAACTGATGTCGATGGTCTCGATCGTCATGGCCGGCCTGACGGTGGCTTTCCACCTTTTTTAGTCTGCCGGAATTCCTTGCTGCGACGGCTGCCCGCATCTGCGGGCGGCCGTCGCTGATTCGGCGGGAGTGCGGATTCGAGACGGAGCATCCAGTCCGACGCTCTTGAGACGTTCTCCGCCGTCTGCTGCTGGCTGGCTGTCGTCCGCCGTCGGTTGTCCGCAGCCTGCCGCTCTCCGGCGGCGGTTCTTTGCGCGTCGCTTTGTATCTGCCGCACCGCCGTCCGCCGCCATATGTGAAAAAGCCTTTCGGCCCTAATGGACGAAAGGCTTTCGTGTGTCGGAAGATCGCGTTTGCGGAGGTGCCGTTATTTCTTGCTCGCGCCGCTTTCGAGAATCGAGACGATGGAGTAGAGCGTGAAGCAGATGGCGCCGAATCCCGTCAGCACGCGCGCCGGGACGAAGTATTTGGTTTCGAACAGCGCCGCTTCGTAGAGGAACGCGGCGAGGAAAAGGCACGCCAGCGCCGTGAGTACCGGAATGATCGGAATGCGGTTGGCCAGCGGGAAATCGGCGTGCCAGATCTTCGCCAGCAGGATCACCTTGCTCGAAATGCTCCAGCAGATCAGCGCCAGTCCGATCAGCACGAAGCCCACGAAATTGATCGACTCGCCCCGGAATGTGAAGATCAGGATCAGCCCCAGCACGAAAGCCAGTCCGCCCATGCAGAGTACCAGACTCATCCAGCGGCGGCGTTCGCCCATCGTGTAGCTGCCCCGTGCTTGACGGGCGATGCTGGCGACCAGCGCGATCAGCGAGGTGCAGACGCAGGCGATGCCGAACATGACGCTGCCCGCGACGATATGCGCCGGGAGCGTCCCGATCGAAAACAGCAGGATGCACCAGAGCCATGCTCCGGCGGCCACGGCCGATACGATGAAGATCAGCAGCGAGCTTTGTCCGCGCGAGAATCCCGCGGGATTGATCGAGAAACTGCTGTCGCCTGAGTTTTTGGGGATCAGGCTGAATCTGGTCGAGGAGGTGGCGGCCGTCGAGACGCAGGCCGTGATGAGTCCGAGTCCGCAGACCACATGCCCCGTGACGTATGCGCCCGTCATGTTCGACGTGATGATGAAGATTCCGCAGATGACCGTCATGGCGGCGAAAGCGTAACCGACGGCCGGGAAAAGGTACTTCGCGGCGGCGCTGTAGGTGCCGATGATCTGGCGGATGATGGTCGCGGCCGTGCAGTAGAGCGCGACGCAGATCGAGCCGAGGAAAAAGACGACGGGACCTGCGGTCAGCCGTGAAGGATCGCTTCCGGCGGCGAAGACGTAGGCGCCGTAACCGAAACAGAATGCCGCCATCGCGAGGGGTATGGCGCGGAAAAGAATGCTTATGCCGTGGTTCATAAACTGAGTTTTTGTTCGAACGCAGACCTGCAAATCCCGAACCAAAGAAAAAATGGCTATCTTTACGCCATGAAAAATATCGTTTTCGACCTCGGCGGGGTGCTTTTCGCCCGCGACAAAAATAAGTCCACACAGGAATTCCATGAATTTTTCAGCTTCATCCGCTCGGAGCGGATGCCCCTTTTCTGGGAGGAGTACGACCGGGGCGCATCGACGCTCGGCGAGGTGACCGACATGCTCGCCCGGACGACCGGCTGCCCGCGCGAAAAGTGCGAACGTTTTCTGCTGCTGTCGATCGACATGCAGGAACCCGTCGCGCCGACCGAACGGCTCGTCGGCGACCTGAAGGCCGCGGGGTACAGGCTTTATGTGCTTTCGAACATGTCGCGCGAGTTCATCGCCTTCCTGCGCCGTTTTCCCGTCTACCGCCTTTTCGACGGCGAGGTGGTCTCCTGCGAGGAGGGGACGGTGAAGCCCGAACCGCGGATTTACGAAATCCTGCTGGAACGCTACGGACTCGATCCCGCCGAAACCCTTTTCATCGACGACCGCGCGGCGAATATCGTCGCCGCCGAAGGGCTGGGCATCGCCGGATACCTTTTCGACCACCGGAATCCCGCCGCCGCATGCGGCGAGTTGCGGCGCAGGCTGCTGTAACGCCGGAAGGCGATAAAAATAAGAGAGGCCGGTGAAAACCGGCCTCTCTTTGCATTGCAGTCTCTCGGAGACTTAGTTGAACGTGTAGCGGATGCTGAACATGGCCGACCAAGTCGCAACCGTGCTCGCATACTTCGACCAAACGGGCTTGGTGAAGTTGTAGGCGTTGGTCTTGGTGTTGTATTTCAGAATCTGCGACGATTCGAGACGGTCGATGCCGCACCAGTTGCGGTTGATCAGGTTGGCGAGGTTGTTGATATCGACGCCCAGCGTGATCGTGTTGCGCTTGCCGTTGATATTGATGTAGAAATCCTGCGCGAATTTGAAATTCACCATGTGCTGCCACGGCATTACGGCGCCGCCGCGCTTCGAGTATTCGCCGATGTGCTTCGACAGGTAGGAATCCTTGTTGATGAATGCCCAGAAGTCGGCTTTCTGGTCGGCGGCCGAGTAGATGACCTCGCCCTTGTCCGTCAGATCGGCGAACGTCATCTTGTCGAGCTGTTCGCGGGTCGGGATGTAGAGAAGCAGGTCTGCGCCGCCGTCGCCGGTGACGTTACCCATCGTATAGGAGTAGCGCGAGTAGGAGTAACCGCCGATATAGCCGTGTTGGAACGCTTCGTAGTAGAGTCCGAAGTTCGATGCGCCGTTCTTCTGCGCCAGACGGTAGCCTACGTTGAAGAGAATGCGGTGGGGCGATACGTACGATGCGTATCCCAGTTCGGGCGTGTTCGAACCGTTGCGGTTGAACGTATTGGTGTTATATGCCGAAGTCACTTGGTCGCCGATGCCGTCGATCACGTTCTTGGCGCTCGAATAGGTATAGGCAGCCATCAGCGAGAGACCGAAGCCCCAGCGTTTCGACACCTGAGCGGAAACCGATGCGTAATATCCGTCGATATCGGCGTTGGTGATCAGGTAAGGATTGATGGAGTATTTCTCTTCGGGATTCTTGTTTCTGATATTCTGGCTCTTCCATGCCTTGCGCAGAGCAGGTTCGCCCGGAAGCTGAATGCCGGCGGGGTCCTCTTCGATACCGAGTTTGGTTACGGTTACCGAGTTGAAATCCTTGTTGTAGATTCCCTCGATATTCAGGTCAACGTCACCCGGCAGTTTCAGATCCAGCGCCAGCGAGGTTTTCCACGTGGAGGGCATCTTGAGCTTCTTGTCCAGAATGGTAGGCTGCGTGTTGGCCGCCAGATCCTGCTGTTTGTAGGTGCCGCCGTAAATGTCTTTCAGCATGTCGTTGACATTGGTGTGGAAGCTGGGCATGCGCGAATCGCCCTTGTAGAGCGAGAGTCCGTTCTGGATGCAGTTGCTGTTTCCGGCCACCGACACCAGCCATACGAACGGCAGACGGCCGTTGAAGACGCCCGTACCGCCGCGGAGAATGTATTTGCGTTCGCCGGTCATATCCCAGTTGAAACCTACGCGGGGAGCTACTGCCAGACGTGCTTTGGGCATGTCCGAGGTCTTATAGCCGCCGTAGTTGGCGAAAGCCTGCGTGAAGTCCTTGTTCTCGTTGTTGTCGATGGAGGGGTAGGAGGGCACCTCGAAACGGATACCGACCGTCGCCTTGAAGCGCTCGCTGAAATTGATCTCGTCCTGCAGATAGATCGAGTACTGCATGTAGGTGAACTGGGGATACTCCTGAGCCAGCGCGTCGTTGTTGCCGTGGGCGATACGGAACGCCAGCGGTTCGCGGTCGTTCTTGAAATCGTCCCATGTCTCATAGACGTAGTAGCCGGCGCCGCCCTGCAGGTAGCCGTTCTTGGCCACGTTGTGCTCGAACTGCAGACCGGCGACGAAACGGTTCTTGCCGACCGTATAGCCGATTTCGTCCGTCACGACGTGCGTGCTGACCTCGCGCAGGTTGCCGTACGTGAAGGGGTCGAGACCGAACGACGCGTATACGGCGCGGTTGCCTTGGTATTCTTCCAGAATGTCTACGGTCGGGAAGAGCTTGCCGTCGTAGCTGCGCGGCTCGTACTGATGCGAGTAGGTGTAGCGCAGCGTGTTGGTCAGACGGCCTTCGAGGAAGCGCGAATTCAGCTCGGCGGCTACCGACGTGAAGTTCTGCTCCTGATAGTAGCGCGAATTCTGGAAATACATGGCGTAATTCGAAGTACGGCCGTAGTTGTTGCGGTCATAGGCCAGCTTGCTGTCTAGCGGGCTGATCGAACTGGACGGCGACGACGAATACTTGTTCTGGGTACGGCTGAAGCGTACGTTGAGCGAGTTGTTGCGGTTGATGTTCCAGTCTACGCGGGCCATGAGTTTGTAGCCGGGCGTTTTTACCGAATAGCCTTGGTAGGGACCGGGGTTGTAGCCGTATTTGTCGATCAGGAAATTGCTGATTTCGTCGAGTTTTTCGACCGTCGGACGGTTGTACTGCGAGCCGCCGCCGAAGCTCTGGCCGTCGCTGGTGCGTGCCAGACGCGACGTTCCCGGCGTGGTGTTCCACTCGCGCTCGAAGTTGGCGAACACGAAGAGCTTGTCCTTGACGATCGGGGCGCCGATGCTGAAGCCGAGGGTGGTGTTGCGCATTTCGCTCAGCGACAGTTTGCCGCCGTCGTACTTGTCGCCCTGAAGCTGGTCGCTCTTGGCGAAAACATATGCCGAAGCCTTGAATTCGTTGGTTCCCGACTTGGTTACGGCGTTGATCGCACCGCCCGTAAAGCCGCTCTGGCGAACGTCGTAGGGGGTGACCGATACCGACATCTGCTCCAGTGCGTCGAGCGAGATGGGCGAGCCGCCTGCGGGCAGGTTGCCGCCGATGCCGAAGGCGTTGTTGAACGCGGCGCCGTCGACCGTTACGTACGACTGACGGTAGTTACCGCCGCCGATCGCCAGACCCGACGTGGTGGTCGAAGCCTGCGGCGTGAGTTTCATGATGTCGTTCATGCTGCGGCTTACCGAAGGCATCAGCTCGATCTGCTCGCTGGAGATGCTCGTAACGGCGCCTGCGCGGTTTACGTTCATCGAGCTGTTGCGGCCGTCGGCCGTAACGACTACGGCTTCGAGCGTCTGGCTGTCCTTCAGGAAAGCGTTGCGCGTGAGGGTTTCGCCCAGCTGCAGTTCGAGTCCGGGGAACTCGACGCCCTGATAACCCACGAACGAGAAGGTCACGGTGTAGGGACCGCCCGTACGCAGGCCCTGCAGGTTGTAGCGGCCGTCCTTGTTGGTCACGGCGCCGTACTGCGTACCCGAAGGGGTGTGCACGGCGATAACGGTGGCGCCGGCGAGGGGCTGGCCCTGTTCGTCGGTAACCGTACCGTTCATGCCCGAAGTCGTCACCTGCGCGGAAGCCGCGGCGACGGTGAAAATCGAGAGCATCAGAATGAAAAGTTTCTTCATACCAAATAATTTAGTTAATAAAAAAGGGTTTTGTTATCGTTTTCGTTGCATTTGCGATTCGCTTCCCTGCCGCAGACCCCTGCAAGGCCGTTTTCCGAAGGGTCCGTAAAAGCAGAGAGGGATACACCTCGTCCGGAGTATCCCTCGTTACTTATATTATATAGCCACGATGATCGAGTTTCGTTCGTTTTCGCACGTTATAAAAGCCCCCCCCCGCGTAGATGCGGAAAAGGTGCGAACAGACCGATATATTGACTAAGTCAGCCATAAGTTTCATAGCACAAATATAAATCAAATATTCCGACGCCGCAATAGAACATGCGAAATTTTTATCAAACAAATTTTCAGTGCGTTGCCGGGGCCGCCGGAGGGGCTTCCGGCACGTTCCTTGCGCCCGCTGCGGCGTATGCGGAACTTCAGGGAAAGATACTGGCGCTATTCGCTTTTCGTGCTGATCCTCGGACTGGGGATCACGATCTGCATCGAGCTGACTCCGTTTCTGGGCGGTCTGCTCGGCGCGGCGACGATCTACGTGCTGCTCCGGCGGCAGATGCAGGTCCTGACGGCCTGCCGCCGCTGGCGGCGCAGTCTTGCCGCCTCGCTGCTGCTGGCCGAGGCGGTGCTCTGTTTTCTGGTCCCCATCAGCCTGATCGTCTGGATGGTGGTCAATCAGGTGCAGGACATCACGCTCCGGCCCGATTCGATCATTACGCCGCTCAAGCACATCGCGGCGCTCATTCACGAGAAAACCGGCTACAACCTCTGGCAGGAGGAGAATATCTCGTCGATGATCGGCATGATTCCCAAGCTGGGGCAGTGGGTCGTGTCGAGCATTTTCGATTTCGGGGTCAATATCGTCGTGCTGCTGTTCGTGCTTTACTTCATGCTGATCGGCGGCCGCCGCATGGAGGAGTACTGCCGCGAGATACTTCCCTTCGACAGCTCGGTGAGCGGCAGCGTCATGCGCGAAGTGCATATGATCGTCCGCTCGAACGCCATCGGAATCCCCCTGCTGGCCGTGGTGCAGGGTGTCGTGGCCTACATCGGCTACCTGATCTTCGGCGCTCCCAGTCCGCTGTTCTGGGGTGTGCTGACCTGCTTCGCGACGATCATCCCGATCTTCGGCACGGCGCTGGTCTGGCTGCCGCTGGCCGGATACATGGCCCTTGCGGGCGAGTGGGGGCCGGCCGTGGGGCTGACGCTGTACGGCGGACTGGTGGTGACGCACGTGGACAACGTCGTGCGTTTCGTGATGCAGAAGAAGCTGGCCGACACGCACCCGCTCGTGACGATCTTCGGCGTATTCATCGGCCTCTCGCTCTTCGGGTTCATGGGGGTTATCTTCGGTCCGCTGCTGCTTGAGATGTTCGTCTTCTGCGTCAATATCTTCAAGAAGCGCTACCTCGACGGCACGCCTGATAAACAGCTCTTTGTGCCCGGCGGCGCTGTCAGGGCGCATGGCCCGGAAGCCCCTGCGGGGCGGGGTGTTTACGAAAAGTAATCTTTTCGGTCGTTTTTTGTGAAAATTCCGTGCAAAATAGTTGGAATTTGAAATTGTTTATTATCTTTGTTATTGGAATAACAGTAAAGACGGGAAACAAGAACCCTTAATTCAAATATCACAATGGCGAGAAATCTCAAAATCAGAGACCTTACGTTGCGCGACGGACAGCAGTCCTCGTTCGCGACGCGCATGTCGCAGGCGCAAGTAGACCGCTGCCTGCCGTACTACAAAGATGCAAATTTCTATGCGATGGAGGTCTGGGGCGGTGCCGTGCCCGACTCGGTGATGCGCTATCTCAATGAGAATCCGTGGACGCGTCTGGAGACCATTCACAAGGCCGTCGGCAACGTGTCGAAACTCACGGCCCTGTCGCGCGGCCGCAACCTGTTCGGCTACGCTCCCTATCCCGACGACGTGATCGACGGCTTCTGCCGCAACTCGATCGAGAGCGGGCTGGGCATCATGCGTATTTTCGACGCCCTGAACGACGTGGACAACGTCAAATCGACGGTCAAGTACGTCAAGCAGTACGGCGGCATCGCCGACTGCGCGGTTTGCTATACGGTCGATCCGAAATACCCCGAACCCGGTTTCTTCGCCAAGCTCATGGGCAGGAAGAGCCACGAGCAGGTCTTCACCGACGCCTATTTCCTCGACAAGGCCAAGCAGATGGCCGCGCTGGGCGCCGACATGATTACGATCAAGGACATGTCGGGTCTGATTCCGCCGCGCCGCGTCGCCACGCTGGTCAAGCTGTTCAAGAAGAACATCGACATTCCGGTCGATTTCCATACCCACTGTACGCCCGGCTACGGCCTTGCATCGGTGCTTGCGGCGATCATCGCCGGCGTCGACGTCGTCGATACCAACTGCTGGTATTTCGCCGAAGGCACGGGCGCCCCGGCCATCGAGCTGGTGCACGTCTTCTGCAAGAAGCTCGGCGTCGATACCGGTGTGAACATGGAGGCCGTCGCCAAGATCAACACCCAGCTGCGCGAGATCCGCAAGGAACTCAACCAGTCGGTATTCGGCACGGAGAAACCCGAACCCAAGCCTTTCAATCCGCTCACCGACACGCTGCCCGCCGAGATCGACGCGCTGTTCGACAAGGCGATCAAGGCCGCTCAGGCCGACGACGAGGCCGCGACGATCGACGCCTGCCGCAAGATCGAGGCTTACTTCGGCTTCCCGGCTCCCAACGAACTGGTGCAGAAGGCCGAGATTCCCGGCGGCATGTATTCGAACATGGTCGCCCAGCTCAAGCAGCTCAAGGCCGAGGATATCCTGCCGCGCGCCATGGAGCTGATTCCGTCGGTGCGTCTGGCCGCGGGTCTGCCGCCGCTGGTGACCCCGACTTCGCAGATCGTGGGCGCGCAGGCCGTGAACTGCGCCCTCGACGAGAAGGCCGGACGTCCGATGTACACCAACAAAAGCTCGCAGTTCGTGGGGCTGGTGAAGGGCGAGTACGGACATACGCCCGTGAAGATCGATCCCGAATTCCGCTTCAAGATCTGCGGCGTCCGCGAGGAGACTCCCTACGATACGTCGAAATACCAGATGCAGCCCAATCCGGAGCTTCCCGAAGCCGGCGGCGTGAAACTCGCCGCCAACGAAAAGGAGGTCCTGCTGCTCGAACTCTTCCCGCTGGTCGCCAAGAACTTCCTGACGGACATGAAGGTCAAGGCCTACGCCGCTTCGAAGCCCGCGGAACCCAAGGCCGAGGAGAAGAAGGCCGAAGAGAGTGTTGCGGCCGCCATTACGGGCAATACCGTTACGGCGCCGCTGCCCGGCCGCATCATCGAATTCAAGGTGAAGGTCGGCGATACGGTAAAAGCGGGTCAGGAAATCGTTGTTCTCGAAGCCATGAAGATGGAGAACTCCGTGACGACCGATTACGCCGGCACCGTCAAGCAGATTCTGGCGCATCCCGGCGACAATGTGGCCACCGACGCCGTGCTGGTCGAGATCGTATAGTTCCCTCCGGCCTGTTTATCCGAAGAAAAGCTGCCCGCGTTCTGCGGGCGGCTTTTTTTGATTGCGGATTCGGTAAATATCGCTATATTTGTTCCATCGATTAATTTAACCTCAGATTTATGGCATTTTTCAAAGAATTCAAGGAGTTTGCCCTCAAGGGTAACGTGATGGACATGGCCGTCGGCGTAATCATCGGCGGCGCTTTCGGCAAAATCGTGTCGTCGCTGGTGAATGACATCCTGATGCCGCCGATCGGGGCGCTGATCGGCAATACCGACTTCTCGCAGCTGCGGCTCGATATTTCGAAGTTCCGCGACATGACTTCGAGCGCCGTGCATGCCGTCGGCGACGCCGTGACGGGCGGAGGCGAGACGGTGGCGCAGGCCGCCGCAGAACCCGTCTACTGGAATTACGGCGCTTTCATCCAGCAGTGCATCGACTTTACGATTCTGGCGTTCTGCGTCTTCATGATGGTGAAATTGATGAACCGCCTGATGAAGAAGAAGGAGGAGGCCCCTGCGCCCGCCGCCGAACCGGTGCTGTCCAAAGAGGAGCAGCTGCTCACCGAAATCCGCGATCTGCTCAAAGAGCAGAAGAAATAGGGGATATCATCCCGAAAAGAGGAGTCCGGCCTATTGGTCGGACTCTTTTTTGTGCGAGTACTCCTGCAGTACGTAGGTGGTGAAGATCGGGAAGAACATCATGCCCAGCGAGGGGAGCAGCACGCAGAATATCTTGCCGATGGCCGTCACGGGAAATATCTCGGCTCCGACGGTCGTGACGTTCATCCACGCCCACCACAGCGCGTTGCCGAAGCCGTGGAGCCTGCTGTTCACGAGTATTTCGTAATCGTAGAAGACCAGCGCCGAAATGTAGGTGAAGACGACCACGGTGAAGATGTAGGCGAAGAATAGTTTCCGGACCTTGTTGTCCACGAGCCACTGCACCACGACGTAAAATGCGAGGAACGCCCGCATCAGCGGCATGATGCCGATCAGCATGGCCCAGTAGCGGGAGAGTTCGGCGCCGCTCCAGTCGATGATGTTCAGATAGGGTATCGAAATCAGCAGTACGAGGAAATTGCGGGCGAAGAAGCGGCCTTTGCGCTCCGAGGCTGCCCACCGTACGAAGAAATCGCACAGGAATAGGATGCAGACCACGAGCTGGATGATCAGGTAGTTGCGTGAAAAGTGCATGTGGTCGCCGGCGATTATTTCCCACGAAATGGCGGCGAGCAGAACCACTCCAGCGATTACTTTGAGGATGCTCAGGCAGTTACGGATCTCCGTGCGTGTAGATTCTGACAGGGACATATTTTCGGTTTACGTGCACTCGGCTCAAAATCAGTGCCAAAGCGTCGGAATGCGAATTTTCCGTCGATTTTTTGCCCGAAGATTTTGCACGATCGAAAATTTCTATTACCTTTGCACTCGCTTTGATAGCAATGGCGGGTTAGCTCAGCTGGTTAGAGCGCATGATTCATAATCATGAGGTCCCGAGTTCAAGTCTCGGACCCGCTACTTTTTCGAAATGAGGTGCTTAATTTTACTAAGCACCTCATTTTTTTTCTATAGGGTTTATTCGGTAGGTTTTTCGGCATCTGTCTCGGATAAAAACGCTTTTGCGGCGGATCTTATCCTCTCTACGACGTTGGATTGTACTTTGACGGGCATTTCGATAATGGCTTTTGCCGTACGCATCGCTTCGTTTGTCCGCCCGTTTTTTTCATAGAGCCTGAATAATTGATAAAGGGGAACAAATCTGTTCGGAATCATTCGGCTGGCGATAATATAGTGCTCCTCGGCTTTTTCTTGGTTATTCATGTTATCGTAATTGTCCGCAATTATCCGCTGAACGTCATAATCGTTGAAATAGTCCGTGCATTGAAACATGACAGCGTTGCTGCCGGAATAATCTCCGGCATGATTTAAAACGGCTCCGTAATTATAGAGAAACATGGGGTCGCCGTTCCACTGGGCATGCAGAGCCGCATAACGGTCAAGAATTTCGCTCTTGTCCGGAAGACCGTCTTGCCGGGCTAACCGGCCCCAGTGTTTTTCAAATTCCACATCCCGTATCAGGAATATACCAATAACACCCAGCAAAGCCGCCCATATGAATTTTCCCCTGCCGTTTATCCTAAAGGCGGTCGCTGGTTTTATCTTAATCGCGGCCAAGGAATAAGCCAGCAAGACCGTCACGAAAGAATAACGCAGCGGATACGAGAAGCACGCGAAGACAGCTGCGGACAAAATACAAAGATGAGGGATGGTTATTTGCCGGGATGATTTTATCAGAAATACGAATGCGGCGAGTACAGGCAGAAGTCCGACTGCGCCATATTCTATTGCAACCAGCAAATATTCATTGAATGGATGAGTTACATTGCCGGCCAATAGTGCATATGGGCTGTCGGTATTTTTAGCAAAATAATCAGCCTGACAGAGCATATATTCCCGCATAAATCCCGAAGGTCCGAAGCCCGACACCGGTTGGTGGGAGATCATCTCGCAGGTATTTTTCCAGATAAGAATTCGGCCGAGAGCGGAGTCCTTTTTGAGAAGAAACAATCCGGCGACCAATATGACGAATATGATGCCTGATAGCGGAAAAATGAAATTGCGGTGTTTCCTGAGCAGGCCGCAATATCTATGGCCCAAATATACTGCGGCAACAATTACAACGGCAAGGATGCCTGCCCGCGATCCCGAAAGAATTATGGACAGGGTAATAATTGCGGATGCGGCCAATCCGAAAAGGCGCATCCGTTTACTTTTCCGCATGACTGCCAGACAAAAGGGAAAACCTGCTGAGAGGCATGCGGCAAAGCCTGCCGGATTGTCAAAACTCCCTGTAATGTCAAATCCTCGGCTGACATAAAAGATTCCTATGTACTGTAGTAATCCATATACGGCCTGCAGCAGGCATGCTATGACAATGAGAAGATCGGTATTGTGCAAATCCCAATCATCTATTAGCTTGAACGACAGATAAGTTGAAGCGAATGAGGCGATCGAAAGTATGAAAATGTCCGGTTGGGGCGATCCGCTGAAAAATATACGGGCAAAGAGATAGAAGATAAATGCGGCTGCCAAGATTGAGATTTTATCTATGGCGATCTTCGGACGCTTGATCAGGACCAGCAGGCCAAAACCGAGCAGTACGCTTCCGCCTGTAAAGGCATACCATTTCGATGCGATTTCGGATTCGACGAATCCACGGCAGTTGAGGAACATGGTCGAAAACAGCATAAGGGCAATGGCCGCGTTTATAACCAATGCCCTTATGTCGAGTGCTGCCAATGATTTATAACTGACCACCTTTTGCCAATTTGCGCAGATAATCTTTTGCATCGTTTATACTGCCCCGGAAGATTAATGTACCATCGGGATCGAAGATAATTATCGTCGGGAATAATTTGACTTTTATTTCCGTAACAGCCGGATCATTCCTTTTTATTGAAAAGACCGGAAACGTATAGTCGTACTCTTGCAGTCGTTCCTGTCCGGTCGTAATTGTCTCTGCTTTTTCTTCCCGTCTGAAATGCAAGGCTCCGATTTTTATAGACCGGTTGTCTTTGTATTTGTTATAAAGTTCCTGCAGAATTGGAAACTCCCGGTAGCATACGCCGCAGTTGGTAGTCCAGCAGTCGAGAAGCAGATACGAACCTTTGAAATCTTCGAGACCAAACGTCTCTCCTTGGGCATTCCGGATATCGAGCGGGCACTTTATTATTTGAGTTACGCGGCCCTTCCAGCTCTTGAAAGTCAGACAATCGTAAATGAAATCCGCACCGCTCCAGCTCATCCAGACAATCGTCATGGCAGTCAGCAGGCTGATGATTATCCGGGACGACCACCGTCGGCGGGTAAATGTTATATAGGCGGCAAAAATAGCCATATATCTCATTATCAACTCTACCAGTGACAAGGGGTGGATATCCTCTATTCGCTCGCCATACACAGTCGTTGCATACAAAATGCCAATTATTTCGATTGAACTTCCGATCGCAATAAGCAGGGCGGTGCTCCGTGGATTATTCAACCTCAGCTTCCAGAGACAAAGGATCGTGAAAATAAAAAAAGCACTGGGATCGATCAATATGGCTGATAGGAAACCCTGCAAAAAACTTAATGCTGACGTTCCTCGCCGCAAGTCAATCATACAGTATGATATCAGAATCGATAGTCCGATGAGTAAAACTATTTTTAATCCTTTTTTTATTTTGTTTTTCATGAGGTTCTGACTTGATTTTTTGGCATCTCTCAATGAGATTGGATTCGTCTCACCAAAGCGATTGGCTTTTGGACCGGCAAATTTTACTTCCGCTGCGTAAAATTTCAGGACTAAATAATCCTTGTTTTATTGCAGAACTAGACTCTTTTTTTTGTTTTGTGTAAATTTATATTATCAAGACTCGCACGGCCTCTTGTTTGCATCCAAGTTAGGACGCAAATACCTGAATAATATTTTCGATGGAAGATGGTGTTGCAAGATTTATGTAAGGCTTGGCATTTTGATCCGTCACAAACATAATCATTGTCGTATTTGTTCCGTGATGATTCCTGTATTATGGTGGTAGTAGCTAATAATACAACACGGAATAAAATAAATAATGCATAAGCTGATTGCTAATACTACAATTTTCCATGCTTTGGTCACCCTCCAAATAAAATATCCTCCTGCGATTCCCAAGCACCAAAATGCATATGTAAGAAAAGTGCCCATAGATTCATGCATGAAAATTGTAAGAGGTAGTTCTACAACCGAGATTCCCAACCATATAAGGAAAAGAACTGATAATAGATTTTGACCTTTGTATCGCTTCATTATATTATATGTAAGCAGGTATAAAATTATAAAACCTGCGATAGCAGAACTGATGTCACCATATATTCTTTCGTAATGTTGCCCTCTCAATATGGCAATTGCAAAGTAGCAGGCGATACTTATCAAGAAGACAAATATGTTTTTCTTTATTTTCATTTTCGTCTATTTAATTGCTTTCTGTACATATTCCAATACATTTTGAGGCTCCTAAAACGCCACAATTTCGCACTTCCTCACAGTTTCCTGTAACACACTTGTATCCGCTAGTACAAGCTCCGTTTGTTATACCTGAAGTGGTATGACAGGAACAAGCTAAAACCTCCGATCGGGTTTTTGTTGATTTAATAGTATCTAAGTGACTTTCATCTACAATTAACTGCTCATCTAAACGAGAAATGGGATTGAGAGTCATTGCTATAGCATAGATCTCGTTTTGCCATTTTAATTCTTCTTGAGCAAAACTTACCCATTTATAGCTAATAATATCAATCTCATTTTCGTATTTATCTTGCAAAGAAGGATCAAAGAAAAAAGGAGATGTATCTATAATTGTAAGAAGCGACGCTATATGCATTCTTTCTTTTTCACTCCATGAAAGGGATAAAACATCTTCAATTTTCGCTTTCCATAGGTGTGTTTTTTGTTCGGGACTCAGCGCTGCATATATTGCTTTCTGACGATCTACATCATTGCGATAAGCTAAAAAATCTTCTCGGGTTATTTTAGAGATATTATTGATATTTTCTCTGACCCAATGGTCTATCTCTCTATTACAACTATAATATAATTCGGTTTTTTTGCAAGAATCTAATAGCGCAATGCTTAGCACGATTGCTATAAAATATAATTTCCTTTTCATAGTAAATTTTAGTAATTAATTTATATATACCTCCCACACATTCCGGTGCAATCCGATAATCCTAATACACCGCAATTTGATACAATTTGACATGGATGATCTATACATGTGTATTTTGGAGAGCATCCAACATTATAACTGCAATTACATGCATATTCTGAACGGGTTTTTATGGTTGAGGTATCGTTGGCGTAATTTTCGATAACTACAATTTGTCCATCTTTCATTACAATAGAATTCAGGGTCACTCCAACGGCATAGATTTCATCTTCCCATCCAAGTTCTTCTTTGGCATGATTTATCCAATTATAGGAAAATAGATCTATTTCATCTGCATTATTTTTATGTAAAGCAGAATCAAAAAAATAAGGTTTTTTCTCTATTATTGCTAACAAAGATTCAATATGTGTTCGTTCTTTTTCATTCCATGGTAGCTTTAAAACAGCTGTTATTTTGCTTTTCCATAATTCAATTTTTTGCTCAGTCTTCATCGCTGCATATATGCTTTTTTGTAAATTGATATCATTATTATAAGCTAAAAAATCATCGTAAGTCATGTTATGAATGTAAGCCAAGTGTGATCTTGTCCATTTATCTATCTCAGGATTGCAACTATATAGCGCCTTATTTTGACATGACGAGACTGTTAATAATAACAAGCTAGAAGCAATGAAGAAAAATTGTTTTTTCATAGTAGCGGTGATTAAATTTAGTAGTATGAAATATTTATTATAGATTCTTTATAATCAGAGAGCTATTGAGTGACGGTCCCGAGAAGGCGTACTAATTCCACATCGTTTACTGCATTTGTCTTAATAAATACGGATTTGTTAAAAGTGCCCGATTGTGCGCGTAGATCCGCCTTAATGATCAGTTTGCCTGTTTGATTCGGCAGTATCGGTGCTTTAGGGTATTCGACCGATAAACATCCGCAGGATACATCCGCTTTTAAGATCACCAGAGGGACTGTCCCGATATTGGAGAACTCGACCTCTATTGGAATATTCGGGATTTTCTTTCTGTTGATTTTTCCGAAGTCGAACCGATTGTTAGGCAGATGAAGATAGGCTCCTTCAATATTATGGGGAAGCGAGTCATATAAAGGGACATTTGTCGCCTGAATTTCAACACTACGGGGATTATTTGTGCTTGTGCAACAAGTACAACTACAGATTAGTAGAATAAAACAAATGCATTTTTTCATAATAAAAACCGGAAAAATGGAAAATTTGCAATAAGTGACGCTCGGTATATTAAAATGTTGATAACAAAAGTATGGATATATTAATTGGATTATCACGCATAAATTAATCGAAGTTGATACTAACTTAATGTTTTAAATTTTGACTTAGTATATTAACTATTTAATATGTAGCGATTTGAACCGTTTGTTTTTGCGCGGGTGCAGCACGGGATGTTCGAGTTGAGGGTGGGGATGACCGTAATATTTCCATACATTTGCATAACCTAAATTTCGTTTGTTATGAGATTTCTGCTTTTCTTGAATTTTCTCTTCTCCGTTTGTTTTCTTTCCGCTTGCATGTCCCGTCGTTGTGCAGAGGTAATCGAGGCGCTTGAGCTTGCCGGGCGGAACCGCTCGGAATTGGAACGTGTACTTGACCATTATGCAGCGTGTGAGGCGGATAGTCTGAAGTTGCGGGCGGCAGAATTCCTGATTGCCAATATGCCCGGACATCAATGCATATATGGTCCGGAAGTCGATTCGTTCTTTTGTGAGATTGATTCGCTGCTGGATTGTGAAGTCAGTGACTCTTATCCGATTGTGGTGGGATTAAACGAAATTGCGGATAGGCATGCTCCACTGGAATCCGTCATACGTAACGATATCGAAGTTATTACGGCGGATTACCTGATTCATCACATCGACCGGGCGTTCCGCCTGTGGGAAAGTCCATGGGCGGACTACCTGACCTTCGACCGGTTTTGTGCGTGGTTGCTGCCTTATAAGGTTGCGGAATTTCAACCGCTCGACTATTGGTGCGACTCGCTGGGCTGCCGCTTTTCCGAACGGCTTCGAACAGCCCCGCAGAATGATGAGAACAGCTATTCCCCTTATTACAGGACTTTGCAAATCCTGCCCGAAGTGCGGGCGGGTGTCGGACCTAACATACCGCTGAACTATGCCGAATACAAAGGTTACAGGCTTTTTGCCGCTGCGGCTTTTTACAGAATGCCTTTCGGAGACTGTTTCGATTATTCGACGCTCTCCGTCGCCGTATTGCGAAGTCATGGTATCCCCTCGGTATTTGACTATTTACCCCAATGGGGACGGGGATTTCTGCGGCATGCATGGTTCGGTTTTATGAATGACAACGGAGTTTTTATGGCTTCGGAGTGGGGGTTGGATTCCGATCCCGGAACTCCCTTTCATCCGTGGCGCCCGATTCCGAAGATTTATCGGTATAGTTATGCGCCTGTTCCGGCGCGTTCGGATTATCTCCGTAATTCTAAATATCCGCTAGACGGATTTTCTCCTTTCGAAGAGGATGTGACCGACTGGTATATGTCTACCTCCGATCCGAATGTCCCCTTGTTCCGAACCGACCTTTCGGATGATTACCTTTATATAGCCGCATTTAACAACTACCGTTGGAATCCGATTGATGTCGGTCGTCGCAACGGGCGGAAAGGGGTGTTTTCGAAAATGGGCCGCCGAAACGCCTATTTGGTTTTCGGCCATGATGGGAGCGGGCTGGTTCCGGTCTCCCATCCTTTTACGATTGATGCCGGCGGACGCATTTGCTGCCGGAATGCCGATACCACATGCAGAGAGCGTATCCGTGTAACCCGTAAGATGTTGCTGAACGAACATGTCGCACGCATGGAACATCGTATTGTCGGTGCCCGGATCGAAGCCTCCGACTATCCCGACTTCCGGATTGCAGAGGTTTTGTATAGTATCGACAGCGTTGTTTTTCCCGATATGATTCCCGTTCGGGCCTCGAAAAAATATCGCTACTGGCGACTGTATTCTGCCGACGGTTCTCACGGGAGCATTTCCGAATTGCAGTTCTTTATGCCGGGCAGCGATGTTCCGGCGACCGGACGGCCGATCGGAACGCATGGACTTCCGCCGCAGCGGGGGCTGGATAAAGTTTTCGATGGAGATTGGCTTACGTCCTATGATCACCCTGACGCGGACGGCAACTGGTATGGCATGGCTTTCGACAAACCTGTAGTTATAGATCGGGTCCGCTGCGTGCCCCGTACGGACGATAATCTGATTCATGCAGGGGATACTTACGAGTTGAAGTATTGGGACGGAATAAAGTGGGCTTCATTGGGCTGTCAGGTCGCATGCGAAAGATACCTGTTGTTCGACAATGTTCCCGCAAATGCGCTGCTCTGGCTCAGCAATCTCACCCGTGGTTACGACGAACGGATATTTACGTATGAAAATGACCGGCAGGTTTGGTGGTAATACCTGAACCTCGGATGCTAAGTGGTGGACGGCGGGTGCAAATTGAGGTTTTGAGTTCAAGTCTCGGACCCGCTACGGAAAAAAGCGACCGCAACATTTGTCGCGGTCGTTTTTTGTTTTTGCACTGTTTGTTTCCGTCCTCAGCTGTGCCGCCGGGCCAGCTCTTTTTCGAGGTCGGCGACCGAGCAGCCGGTCGCTTCGAGCAGCACTAGCAGGTGGTATACGAGGTCCGACGCTTCGTAAATCATCGCCTCGCGGTTGCCCGCCACGGCTTCGATCACGGTTTCGACGGCCTCTTCGCCGACTTTCTGCGCGATTTTGTTCACGCCGCGGTCGAACAGCCTGCTGGTGTACGATCCTTCGGGCATCTCGGCGTGCCGGCCCCGAATCACGCTCTGGAGGTAGCGGATGAAGCCTTCGGTTTCGGGCGCGGCCCCCGCGAAGCAGCTCTTGGCGCCTGTGTGGCAGGTCGGGCCGTGGGGGATGACGCGGATCAGAAGCGTGTCGTCGTCGCAGTCGGCCGTGACCGAAACGATGTCGAGATAGTTGCCGCTGGTCTCGCCTTTGGTCCAGAGGCAGCCGCGCGTGCGGCTGTAGAAGGTGACGCGGCCTTCGGCGAGACTTTTTTCGTAGGCTTCGCGGTTCATGTAGCCGAGCATCAGCACCTGCAGGGTGCGGTCGTCCTGTATGACGGCGGGAATCAGCCCGTCGGCCTGTTTTGCGGAGTCGAGTTCCGCAAAGGGTTTTGCTTTGATTTTCATGGCGTTTATAATCTTACGTTGATATTTTGTCGGTGCAGTTCCCGTTTTAGCGCGGGAATCGGAATTTCGTTGTAGTGGAAGATGCTGGCCGCCAGCGCCGCGTCGGCCCTGCCGAGCGCCAGCACGTCGGCGATATGCCGCACCGAGCCTGCCCCGCCCGAAGCGATGACCGGAATGGGCAGCTCGGCCAGCCGTGCGAACGTTTCGCAGGGGTAGCCGTCGCGGGTGCCGTCGTGGTCCATCGACGTGAAGAGAATCTCGCCCGCGCCGCGACGCCATACTTCGTGCGCCCATGCGAAGAGTTCGCGCTCGGTGAGCCGCTTGCCGCCGTGGGTCGTGACGCGCCATATGCCGTCGATCTTTTTGGCGTCGATGGCCGCGACGACGAACTGCGAACCGTATTTCGACGCGATGGCGTCGATCAGCCCCGGATCGCGTACGGCGGCGCTGTTCACCGTGACCTTGTCGGCTCCCGCGTCGAGCAGACGTCCTGCATCCGTGACCGACGCGATGCCGCCGCCTACGGTGAATGGAATGTCGATGCGCGCCGCGATGCGCGATACCAGCCCGGTGAAGGTGCCGCGCCCCTCCTCCGTGGCGCTGATGTCGAGATACACCAGCTCGTCGGCCCCTTCGGCTGCGTATTTCGCGCCGAGTTCCACCGGGTCGCCGACGTTTTTCAGCTCCGCGAAGTTGATCCCTTTGACCGTCTGCCCCTCGCGGATGTCGAGACAGGGAATTATGCGTTTTGCAAGCATCGCTTCAGTTCTTCGAGTGTGATACGTTCTTCGTAGAGGGCTTTGCCGACGATGACGCTGCGCAGGCCCGCGCCGTCGAGCGCCTCGATGTCGGCCATCGAGCCGATGCCGCCGCTTACGGTGATCTCCACGCCGGGAAACTCTCCCTGAAGTGCGGCGTAAAACTCCGCCGATGCGCCGCAGAGCATGCCGTCGCGGGCGATGTCGGTGCAGATTACCTGCGCGAGTCCCTGCGGCGCGAACTGCGCGATCAGCTCCTGAGCCGAGAGTTCGGACGCTTCCGTCCAGCCCTGAACGGCTGCTTTGCCGTCGCGTATGTCGGCTCCGAGAATCAGCTTTCCCGGCCCGAATTCCGCGAGCCATCCGGCGAAAAGCTCCGGCCGGCGTACGGCGACGCTTCCGCAGATGGCGCGGCGTGCGCCCGCGTCGAATACGCTGCGGAGCGCCTCGGTGCTTTTGATGCCGCCGCCGTACTGCACTTCGAGCGCGGTTTTCGACGCTATGCGTTCCAGCACGGCGAGGTTGCGGGGCTGTGCGGCCTTGGCGCCGTCGAGATCGACCATGTGCAGGCGGCGTATGCCCGTCTCTTCGAAGCGGAGCGCCGCTTCGAGCGGGTCGCTGTAATAGGTCGTCCGGCGGCCGTAGTCGCCCTGCGTCAGCCGCACGCAGGCGCCGCCGATAATGTCCGTTGCGGGTATGATTTCTATTTTCATCGTGTTACGGTTTTAAAAAGTTGCGCAGGATCCTTTCGCCCGCCGAACCGCTCTTTTCGGGGTGGAACTGCGTGCCGAAAAAGTTGCCGCGGCCCAGCGCGGCGCTGAACTCCCCGCCGTAATCGGTGCGGGCGATCGTCGCTTCGCAGACCTCCGCCGCATACGAGTGGACGTAATAGACGTAGGTCTCTTCGTCGATTCCTTCCAACAGCGTTCCGCGCAGGCCGCCGACGGTGTTCCAGCCTACATGGGGAATCTTCAGCCCGTTTTCCGCGGGTTTCAGCCGCCTGACGTGCGCCGGGAAAATCCCCAGACAGCGGGCGTCTCCCTCCTCGCTGTCGAGACACAACAGCTGCATGCCGATGCAGATGCCCAGTACGGGCTGCGTCAGGGTGGGGATGACCAGATCGAGTCCCCGCTCGCGGAGTTTGGCCATCGCCGACGAAGCTTCGCCCACGCCGGGCAGCAGCACCCTGTCGGCGCCGCGCAGGAGCGCGGGATAGGCCGTGATCGTGAATTCGGCCCCGATGCGCCGCATGGCGTCGGCGACCGACCGCAGGTTGCCCGTGTCGTAATCTACTATCGCCGTCATAATACTCCTTTGCTGCTGGGTATGTCGTATCCGAATCCGCTGCGGGCCACGGCCATGCGCAGGGCGCGGGCGAAGGCCTTGAAGATCGCTTCGGCCTTGTGGTGGTCGTTGTCGCCTTTGGCCGCAATCTGCAGGTTGCAGCGCGCGGCGCAGCAGAGCGAGTGGAAGAAGTGGCGGAACATCTCCGTCGGGACGTCTCCGACCCGCTCGCGGCGGAATTCGGCGTCCCACTCGAAGTCGATGCGTCCCCCGAAGTCGAGCAGCACCAGCGCGCGGCAGTCGTCCATCGGCAGGGCGAATCCGTAGCGGCCTATTCCGGCCTTGGAGCCCAAAGCCCGATCGATGGCTTTGCCCAGCACGATCGCCACGTCCTCCATCGTGTGGTGTTCGTCGATGTCCAGATCGCCGCGGGCCTCCACTTCGAGCGCCACGCCGCCGTGGTGGGCGATCTGCGCCAGCATGTGGTCCAGAAAACGCAGTCCGGTCGAAATCCCGTCGCCGCAGTTTCTATTGTCGCCGTTCCCGTTGTCGTCGTTCCTTTCGTCACTGCTGCTGTCGTTGATCCTGCTGTTGTCATTTCCGTCGTCGCGGTTTCTGTTGTCGCCGTTCCTTCCGTCACTGTTGTTGTCGCTGTCGCCGTTTCCGTCGCCGCTGTTCCTGCCGGCGTCGTTCCATTCCCCTGCCGGATTTTTCGCCCCGGCCCGGTTGCCTTCCGGTCCGTTGTCTGCGTCCGGATCAACCGGGTTTTTCGTATCCGCGCCGTTCTCCGGAGCGCCGCCGGTTCCGGCGGCCGGACGGTCTGGCGAAACGCCGCCGAACCCTTTGCCGTCGAGGTCGAGCCGGACGGTGATCCGCGTTTCGCGGGTCTCGCGCGTTACGACCACCCGCCGTTCGCCGCGGCGGATGTACTCGGCGATCTCGGACCACGAATCGCTGATCAGCACGCAGGGCTCTTCCGCTCCGGCTTCGCGCAGCATCCGGCGGCCCGCCGTCTCCTGTGCGAACAGAATTCCCCGCGCTCCGAGATTGCGGGCCAACAGGATGTCGGTCGCGCGGTCGCCGACGACGTAACTCGCCGCGAGGTCGTACCCTCCGCCGGTGTAGCGGCCGAACATTCCCGTGCGGGGCTTGCGCGTCGGGGCGCCGTCGCTTTCGAACGTGCGGTCGATCAGCATGTCGTCGAACAGCACGCCTTCGCCCGCCAGCGTGCGGAGCATCTTCTCCTGCGGAATCCTGAAATCCTCCTCAGGAAAGGAGTCGGTTCCCAGTCCGTCCTGATTGGTGGCCATCACCAGCTCGAAATCGAGTCCCCGGAGGACTTTGAGCGCCGAAATGGCTCCGGGCACGAATTCCAGCTTGGCGAGGCTGTCCACCTGCATATCCACGGGCGGCTCGACGATCAGCGTGCCGTCGCGGTCTATGAACAGTGCTTTTTTGAGTGCTTTTTTCATGGTCTGAAGTTTTTGACGGTTTCCAGCATGCGCCCGTTTTCGGCGGGAGTCCCCACGGTGATACGCAGGCAGCCCTCGCATCCCGTGAGCCGCGTACGGTTGCGGACGATCACCCCTGCGGCGATCAGTTCGCCGTAAAGCCGGTCGGGATCGGCGGTCTTCACCAGCAGGAAGTTGGCCTGCGACGGGTAGACCCGCTCGATGCAGCCGCATCCGGCGAGCGCCGCCGCCAGCCGTCCGCGTTCTTCGCGGATTTGCGCGATCTGCGCCGCAATGTCCCGGCGCAGACACTCGGCCGCGGTCTGCTGGGTGAGCGTATTGATATTGTAGGGATACTTGACCTGCCCGAACAGCGCGGCGATCTGCTCCGACGCGAAAGCCAGTCCGAGCCGCAGTCCCGCCATGCCCCAAGCTTTGGAGAGGGTTTGCAGTACGATCAGGTTGGGAAATTCGTCGATCCGCGGCAGGAATCCCTGTCCTTCGGCGAAGTCGATGTAGGCTTCGTCGAGCACCACCACGCCGTCGAAGCGGCGCAGCAGCTCTTCAATCTTCCGGTCGGGGAATGCGTTTCCCGTGGGGTTGTTGGGCGAGCAGAGCCACAGCAGTTTGGTGCGCCCGTCGGCCGCCGCCAGCAGCGCCTCGACCGGAAGCGAGAAATCGGCTCCCAGCGGCACTTCGCGCAGTTCGACGCCGTTGGTCTGCGCCGCCACGCGGTACATGCCGTAGGTCGGCGCGATCGAAACGGCGTTGTCGCGGCCCGGCTCGCAGAAGATCCTGAACGCGAGGTCTATGGCTTCGTCGCTGCCGTTGCCGAGGAATATTTGTCCGCTCCGCACGCCCTTCAGCGCGGCCAGCTGCGCCTTCAGCTCCCGCTGGTGCGGGTCGGGGTAGCGGTTCACGCCGTTGTCGTAGGGGCTTTCGTTGGCGTCGAGCCAGACGCCGATCCCGCCGCCCGCATATTCGTCGCGGGCCGTGGAGTAGGGTTGCAGCGCCAGAATGTTGGGCCGCACGAGCTGCGCCAGCGGTTTCATCGCGCACCTCCTTCCGTCCGGATGCGCACGGCGTTGGCGTGTGCGTCCAGCCCTTCGGCTTCGGCCATGGCCGTAATCGTCGGCGCGAGGGCTTCGAGTCCGCCGCGCGTCAGTTCCTGATAGGTTATCTTGCGCATGAAGCTCTCCGTGTTCACGCCGCTGTAGGCCCGCGCCCAGCCGCCCGTGGGCAGCGTGTGATTGGTTCCCGAAGCGTAATCGCCCGCGCTTTCGGGCGAGTAGCCGCCGATAAATACGCTCCCCGCGGCCGTGATCCGCGCCGCGGCGTCCCATGCGTCCCGCATGGCGACAATCAGGTGTTCGGGGGCGTAGGCGTCGGCGAACGCGATCTGCTCGTCCGGGTCGCTGAAAACCACGATCCGGCTGTTGGCCAGCGAATTGCCGATTGCGTCGCGGCGGCTGAGCCGCGCGGCCTGCTCCCCGACGGACGCTATTGCCCGCCGTGCGAACTCCTCGCTGCGGCAGACCAGCATGGCCTGACTGTCATCACCGTGTTCGGCCTGCGAGAGCAGGTCGGCGGCGGCGAATTCGGGCCGCGCGTCTTCGTCGGCCAGCACCAGCACCTCCGAAGGCCCCGCGGGCAGGTCCACGGCGACGTCGGCTGCGCCGGCCAGCTGTTTGGCTTTGGTGACGTAGCGGTTGCCGGGACCGAAAATCTTGTCGACGCGCGGAATGCTCTCCGTTCCGTAAGCCATGGCGGCCACGGCCTGCGCCCCGCCGAGGGCGAAGACGCGGTCCACGCCGCAGAGGTCGGCCGCATAGAGAATTTCGGGTGCGATCCGCCCGTCGCGGCCGCACGGCGTGCAGAGTATCACTTCGCGGCATCCGGCGATCCGGGCCGGCAGGGCGAGCATCAGCACCGTCGAGAAGAGCGGGGCTTTGCCGCCGGGGATATACAGCCCCGCGCGGCCGATCGCCACGGCGCGCTGTACGCACCTTACGCCCGGCATCGTTTCGACCTCGACCTGCGCCGGGAGCTGCGCCCGGTGGAAGGCTTCGATGTTGGCCTTCGCCTGCGCCAGCGCGGCTTTCAGCTGCGGCGATACGGCCTTCGCGGCTTCCGCACGCCGCTCGCGCGTCACTTCGAACGTTTCGGGGAGGTATCCTTCGATGCGGCGGACGATTCGGCGCAGGGCCGCGTCGCCGCCCGTGCGCACCTCGGCGAGGATCGCGGCGACGCGCTCCCCGATCTCCTCCTCCTGCCGCGTACAGCGGGCCGTCAGCGCCGGCCATTCGCTGCGCGGGGGATTTACATAGATTTTCGGCATTTCCATTTTTCGGGTCGTTTTTAGGGGTCAGCGGATCATGTTTTCGAGCGTCAGCACCAGAATTCCTTCCGCACCGAGGGCCTTGAGCCGTTCGATGCGCTCCCACAACTGCGATTCGCAGATCACGGCGTGTATCGAGCACCATCCCTCCTGCGCCAGCGGCAGGACGGTAGGACTGCGCATGCCCGGCAGGATCGTGATCGCTTCGTCGAGCTTCTCCTGCGGGAGGTTCATCAGCACGTACTTCATGCCGCGGCTTTCGAGTATCGAGTTGAAGCGGAACGTGAGTTGGGCCGTTTCACGGCGTTTATCCTCATCGAGTTCCGGATTTGCAATCAGCACCGCTTCGGAATAAAATACCTTCTCCACTTCGACCAATCCGTTCGAGATCAGCGTGCCGCCCGACGATACGATGTCGAATATCGCGTCGGACATTCCCACGGCGGGGGCGATTTCGACCGACCCTTCGATGGTGTGGATTTCGGCGTCGATGCCCTTCTCGGCGAAGAACCGTGCGAGGATGTTGGGGTAGGAGGTCGCCACGCGCTTGCCGCGGAAGTAGTCCAGCCCGTTGTAGTCCGCCGTCCGGTCCACGGCCAGCGAGATGCGGCAGCTGCCGAATCCGAGGTCCATGGTCCGTTCGACCGGGAAATTCTTCTCCGCGACCTCGTTCAGCCCCACGATCCCCAGATCGGCGACGCCCATGGCCACGGCCTGCGGAATGTCGTCGTCGCGCAGGTAGAGCACCTCCATCGGGAATCCGTCGGCGCGGGAGATGAGTTTGCGCTTGCTTTCGGCGACGCCGATGCCTGCTTCCGAGAGCAGGCCGATGCTCTGCTCGTTGAGTCGGCCTTTGGCCTGAATTGCTATTCTCAGCATGTTTGTTTGTTGTTTTTCAGACACCCGCCTGCGGAACGGACATGAAAAAAGCCCATCCGCAGGGGATGAGCTTCGTTATGATATATAATCCTTATTTACATATGCACATCGATCTTACCCCTTCGGAAAGTGGTTGTGATGATGATGGATATGGTTGAATATTGTCATTTGCAATGTCGTTGGGGCAAATGTATGTATTTTTGGATGAAAAATCAAAATTTCTGCCGAAAAGTTTTCGATAATCTTCCGCCGGCGCCGGCGCAAACCCTCTTTCCTTCCGGGATGCAATCGTTTGTTTATTTTGATTTACAGTCGTTTGCGTCGTTTTTAGACTTGCTGCTCCTTTCCGCTCCGCGCGCCTGCGATTTTCCGCCGGACGGAGACGAACGACCGCTTCGGGGCGGCTCCGGGGAGTCGAAGGCGGGGGAGTCCGGTTCGGAATCTGGATTTTATGCTTATCTTTGGGGGCTGCCGGTGGCAGTCTTTGTAAAATATTGTTGTAATGGAATCCGAAAAGAAACGTATCGAATATACCAACGGCGAGATCGTCGTGGTCTGGCAGCCGCATCTCTGCATCCATTCGGGCGTCTGCGTCCGCATGCTTCCCGAAGTTTACAACCCGCGGGAGCGGCCGTGGGTGAAGCTGGAAAACGCCGCGACCGACCGGATCGTTGCGCAGGTCGAAAAATGCCCTTCGGGAGCGCTCTCCTATCGTAAGGCGTGACGCCCGCTCATCCCGTTGAAAAGCCGCCCATGGATGCTGAATTCGTCGATCTGACAGCCGAAAACCTTGCCGACGAGCATTTGTGCTGCATTATCCGCACGAAAAAGGCCCATCCGGGCGTAGAGGCGAAGCGGCGGTGGCTTTCCGACCGGCTCCGCGAGGGGCACGTCTTCCGGAAGCAGAATGCGAAGGGCGTGGTCTTTATCGAATACGCGCCTCTCGAAACGGCATGGGTGCCCGTGACCGGCGACAACTATTATTATATCTATTGTTTGTGGGTTGCGGGTCCTTACAAAGGCAAGGGCTATGCAAAGGCGTTGATGGAACATTGTCTGGCCGATGCGCGGACGCATGGAAAATCGGGCGTCTGCATGCTCGGTGCGGAAAAGCAGAAAGCGTGGCTTTCGGACCAGTCTTTTGCCCGGAAATTCGGCTTCGAGATCGTCGATACGACCGACAACGGCTACGAACTGCTGGCGCTCTCCTTCGACGGAACCACTCCGCAATTCGCGCACAATGCGAAAAAACAGCGTATCGAAAGTCAGGCGCTGACCATTTATTACGATATGCAGTGCCCCTTTGTCCCCGGCAATCTGGAAATGATAAGACAACACTGCGAAGCGCACGGTGTCCCGGCGGATTTCATCGAGGTGGATACGCTCCGCAAGGCCAAGGAGCTGCCCTGCGTATTCAATAACTGGGGCGTATTCTACAAGGGAAAATTCGAAACGGTGAATCTGCTGGACGCCGCGGCTTTGGAACGGATCCTGAAAAAGTGATTCCCGCCGGGACTGTCTCCCTATATCGCCCCCCCCTCGAAAAAATCTCCGAACCCTTCGCCGTTCCGGATGCTCCATCCCGCCCGTCCCCGCATTATTCTGCTTTTTTTGCCCGCTTTTTCGGGACTCTTTTCGTATATTTGTAATTCGAATCTGAACTTACGCTTATGACATCCGCTGCCGTTATCGCTACCGTTCTGGGCTACATAGCCGTCCTCTTCGCCGTAGCATGGGTCTCCGGCCGCCGCGCCGACAACGCCGGGTTTTTCTCCGGCAACCGCCGCACGCCGTGGTACATGGCCGCTTTCGCCATGATCGGCGCCGCCATGTCGGGCGTGACGTTCATCTCCGTTCCCGGCTCGGTCGCCGTAGACGGCTTTTCCTACATGCAGATGGTCGCGGGCTTCACGGTCGGACAGCTGATCGTCGCTTTCGTGCTGATTCCCACGTTCTACCGCCTGAAGGTGGTGTCGCTCTACGAATACCTCGACGACCGCTTCGGCGTGCGGTCGCACCGTACCGGGGCGTGGTTTTTCTTCGTCTCGAAGATGCTGGGGGCGGCCCTGCGCATCTATGTGGTCTGCGCCGTGATGCAGCTGCTGGTCTTCAGCCATTACGGACTTCCGTTCTGGCTCAATGCGGCGGTCACGATGCTCTTCGTATGGCTCTACACCCAGCAGGGCGGCGTCAAGTCGCTGATCTGGACCGATACGCTCAAGACGGTGTGTCTGGTCGGAAGTCTCGTGCTGTCAATCGTCTTCATCATGCAGGCGCTGGGCATGTCCCTGCCCGAAATGACCCGCGAGGTCGCCGCGTCGCCCTATTCGAAGATGTTTTTCTTCGACGACCCGGCTTCGGACCGCTATTTCTGGAAGATGTTTGCGGCGGGCATCGTGCTGCTGATCGCCATGACGGGACTCGATCAGGACATGATGCAGCGCAACCTGAGCTGCGCCACGCCGCGCGACTCGCAGAAAAATATCGTCCTCACGGCCGTCAGCCAGATTTTCGTGATCTTCCTGTTCCTCGTGCTGGGCGTGCTGCTCTACATCTACATGGACCGCAGCGGACTGGCGATGCCCGAAAAGGGCGATCAGGTTTTTTCGCAGGTCGCGGTCAACGGCGGGCTGCCGGTGTTCGTTGGCATACTGTTCGTTATAGGACTTATCTCAAGCACCTATTCAGCCGCAGGATCGGCCCTTACGGCCCTCACGACTTCGTTTACGGTCGATATTCTCGACGGCACGAAACGTTACGGCGAACGACGCCTGACCCGCCTGCGGCGCATCGTCCATGTGGCGATGGCCCTCGGCATGGCGCTGGTGATCCTCGCCTTCGAATACCTTGCCGACGACAGCGTCATCAATCTGGTCTACAAGGTCGCCAGCTACACCTACGGCCCGATTTTGGGTATGTTCGCTTTCGGTATCTTCACGCGTCTCAGGGTGCGCGACGGCTGGATGCCCCTCGTGGCGCTCGCCGCTCCGCTGCTGAGCGCCCTGCTGCAATACTGGGCGGATGAGACGTGGGGCTACCGGATCGGTTTCGAACTGTTGATTTACAATGCCGCATTTACGATGGCCGGCATGTTTTTACTGGTCAAACGACATGAAAAATAAACTGTTGTATATTCTCCTGCTGCTCGGTCTTTGCGGGCAGGAGGTCTCGGCCGCCGGAATCGACGGCCCTGCGCGCCGCGAAATCGGACGCACGCTGACGCGCATCGTCGCCCGCGAAGTGTCGGGCGGCTATGTCCGCATCGAGGGGGTGGACGCCTCGCGCAAGCGGGTGCGGATCTACACCTCGGTCGGCCTTTCGTACTATCCGTTCCGCGAAGAGAACCTGCGCGCCATGCGCGACTCGGTGCGCCTGCTCCTGCCTCCGGAGTTCCGCAAGGCGGACATCGAACTTTACTCCGACAAGCGGGAGGTCGGCGAGCTGATTCCGATGGCCTGCCGAACCGGGGCGGAATACCGGAAACTTTTGCGCAAGAAGAAGATCGTGCCCTTTACCAACCGCTCCGAGCGGCCGCTGGTGACCCGTTCTTCGGCGCCCGTGGTGCCGTCGCAGGGACTCGCCGGGCGGCATATCGCCTTGTGGCAGAGTCACGGCCGCTATTTCGACCAGCCCCAGAACCGCTGGAAGTGGCAGCGTTCGCAGTTGTGGCAGACCTGCGAGGACCTCTATACCCAGAGCTACGTGCTGCCGTATCTGGTTCCGATGCTCGAAAATGCCGGGGCCTGCGTGATGCTGCCCCGCGAACGCGACGTGCAGAAGTACGAGATACTGGCGGACAACGATGCCGCCGGGCAGTACCGCGAGGAGGAGGGACCTGAAAAATGGCAGCCGGGCGGCATGGGCTTCGCGCATGTGCAGCAGGTCTACACGACGGGACAGAATCCCTTCCGGGACGGCACGACGCGCCGCGTGAGATCGGTGACCGGCGGGGCGGAGAGCCGCGCCGTGTGGACGGCCGACATTCCCGAACGGGGCGAATACGCCGTTTACGTGAGCTACGATTCGACTCCGCAAAACGCTGACGACGCGCAGTATACGGTGCATCACCTCGGAGGGGACAGCAGCTTCGCCGTAAACCAGACCATGGGCGGCGGAACGTGGATCTACCTCGGCCGCTTTCTGCTCGACGCTGGTCCGCAGGAGGTCGTGACGCTCACCAACCGCTCGCGTCAGGCGGGCCGCATCGTCTCGGCCGACGCCGTGAAGATCGGCAGCGGTTACGGCAACATAGCCCGCACGGTGTGCGATTCGCTGCGCCGGCCCGGCATGGTATGCCATCTGGAGACGAGCGGCTATCCCCGTTTCTGCGAGGGCGCCCGCTACTGGCTCCAGTGGGCCGGATTCGACGAAAAGGTCTACTCCCCGAAGGAGAACCGGGACGATTACAAGGACGACTACATGTCGCGCGCCCATTGGGTCAATGCCCTGACGGGCGGTTCGGAGCGGATGCCCGACAGCGCCGGACTGCGCATTCCGGTCGATATGGCGCTGGCGTTCCACTCCGATGCGGGCGTGCGGCTCAATGACGACATCATCGGCACGCTGGGCATCTTCTATACGCGCGAGAACAGGGGCAAGTTCGAAGGGGGCGCCGACCGCTACCGTTCGCGCGACCTCACGGATATCGTCATGACCCAGATCGTCGAAGATATCCGCAGCACGTACGAACCGGCATGGAGCCGCCGCGGGCTTTGGAACCGCGCCTATTACGAAGCGCGCGTGCCGGGGGTGCCGACCATGCTGCTCGAACTGCTGTCACACCAGAATTTCGCCGACATGCGCTACGGTAGCGATCCGCGTTTCAAGTTCCTCGTGAGCCGTGCCGTCTATAAGGGTATCCTGCGCTATATCAGCTCGCAATACGGATTACCTTACGTAGTGCAGCCGCTGCCCGTGGAGTCGCTCGCCGTGCAGTTCGCCGAAGGTGGCAAGGCGGCGGTCACTTGGTCGCCCGTGATGGATTCGCTCGAAACGACCGCGGCTCCGACGGGGTATGTGGTCTATACGCGCATCGACGACGGCGGCTTCGACAACGGCCGTTACGTCGATAACCCCTGCCTGCTGACCGCGCAGGAGCCGGGGCGCATCTACAGCTACAAGGTGACGGCCGTGAACGAGGGCGGCGAGAGTTTTCCGAGCGAGACCGTCGCCGCATGCCGCATGCCCGACGAGAAGGGGACGGTGCTGATCGTCAACGGCTTCGACCGCGTCAGCGCGCCGCTGAGCGTGCGCGCCGATTCGCTGGCGGGGTTCTATACCGACATCGACGGCGGCGTGCCCGACCGGCAGGATATTTCGTTCATCGGCGCGCAGCACGTATTCGACATGCAGATGGCCAAATGCGAGGTGGACAGCATCGCTTTGGGTGCCTGCGCCTGCGATTACGAAACGGAGGTGATCGGCGGCAACACGTTCGACTATCCCGCCCTGCACGGACGTTCGGTCGCAGGGGCCGGATATTCGTTCTGCTCGGCGTCGGTGCGCGCCGTCGAGCGCGGCGAGGTGTCGCCCGACGGTTATTCCGCCGTCGATCTCATTCTGGGCGAACAGCGTTCGACGACCATCGGACGCGGGGTGACGGGCTATGCCTTCAAAACCTTCTCCCCGGAGTTGCAGGCCGTTCTGCGCCGGTATATGGCCGGCGGCGGTGCGCTCTTCGTGTCGGGAAGCTATGTGGCGACCGACCTCTGGACGGGTGAGAACACCTCGGACGACGACCGCAGGTTCGCCGAGGAGGTGCTGCACTATACTTACGACGGCGGCCGGGCGGCGCAGCGCGGGCGGGTGCGGGTCGTGACTTCGCATCCCGGATTTTCGCGCGACGAGTACCGTTATGTCAATGAATACCGTCCGGACCGCTACCGGGTCGAGTCGCCCGACGCCCTGCGGCCCGCCGGGGCGGGAGCCTTCTCGGTGATGCGTTACGTCGAAAACGGCCGCACGGCGGGCGTGGCCAGCGAAGCGGGCGGAACGTTCGTCATGGGATTTCCGTTCGAGTCCATCGAGAGCGACGTGCAGCGCGACCGGCTGATGCGCGACGTGCTGGACTTCCTGCTGAAGCAAAAGGATAGATGATTTGTGTATTTATTTAAAAATAGTAATTTTATGTCACTCGAACAACAGATTTCGAAAGGGATCATGGAGGCCATGAAGGCCAAGGATACCGTGCGTCTGGGCGCACTGCGCAATGCCAAGAAATACATTATCGAAGCTAAGACGGCGGGACCGGAAATCACCGAACTGCCCGACGCCGACGTGCTGAAGATCATCTCCAAGCTGGCCAAGCAGGGGACCGACTCCGCGGCGATCTTCACCGAGCAGAACCGTCCGGACTTGGCCGCCGAAGAGCTGGCGCAGGTGGCCGTATTTCAGGAATTCCTGCCCAAGCAGCTCACCGCCGAGGAGCTTGCCGCCGAGGTCAAGGCCGTGATTGCCGAGGTCGGCGCGACGTCGATGAAGGAGATGGGCAAGGTGATGGGCGTCGCTTCGAAGAGGCTCGCAGGCCGTGCCGACGGCAAGGATATCTCGGCCAAGGTCAAGGAGTTGTTGGCGTAGGGGCGGCGGATGAGACGGTTGCTGCTGGTCGTTTGCTGGCTTGCCGCGGCGCAGACGGTCTGCGCCCGCAAACCCGCCGTGCGCTTCGACCTGCCTTACACGCTCGAACGGGGCAAGTATGTCGTGACGGTCGAGACCGCTGCGGGACCGCGCCGCTTCGCCTTCGACACGGGGGCTTCGCAGACCTGCATCAGCGAACGGCTCAGCCGCGAACTGGGACTCGCGGCGTCTGGCCGGGGGACGTCGGGCGATTTCGAAGGCCATCGTCATGCGATCACCTATGTCCGGGTGCCGTATCTCCGGATGGGCGAGGCGACCTACTCCGACCGGCAGGTGATCGTGCTGCCCGACAGCTCCTATATCTTCCGCTGTCTGGGCTTCGACGGCATTGCGGGCAGCGATCTGCTGCGCGGCTTCGTCGTGCGGATGCCCAATGCCGACTCGACGATCACGCTGGCGGGCGACCTGCGCCAGCTCGGCGGGTTCCGCTGTCGGGGCGGTGCGCGGATTCACTTTGCGGGAAACGCTCCTGTAATCGCCGCCCGTGTGGGCAGCGGCAAGTCCCGGATGAAAACCTACATGAAATTCGATACCGGCTCCGGGGCCTTGTTCGACTGCCGTTACGACGAGTGCCGGGCGATGATCGAAAAGGGGATTTTGCAGGAGGTGCGCCGCACGGAGGGACATTCCGGCAATCTGGGGTGGACCAACCGCTCGGTCGTCGGTGAAGCCGTGCGGGGTGTGATTCCCGAATTCGTACTGGCCGGAAATACGCTTGCCGGGATGCCCCTCGAAGTGACCCACGGCGGACACAGCAAGCTCGGATGCGGAGTTTTCCGCTGGGGAACGGTCGTGATCGACTATCCCGGCCGCCGTTTCTGGCTGCTGCCGCATGCCGAACAGCCCGGACCGCCCGATGTGTCGGTAAGCGGCGTCACCGTCGCGCTGGACGGAGGACGGCTGGTCGTGGGGCAGGTCTGGGACGAGACGCTTGCGGATAGGGTGGCTCCGGGCGACCGGATCGTATTTCTCGGAACGGTGGATGTGTCGCGGGTCGATCCCTGCGCCGTAATCCGGGGTGAGATCCGCGGCGACAAACCCCAGATGACGGTCGAACGCAAGGACGGTACCCGTGTGACGGTTCCGGTAAAAAGGATGAAATAAATGCACGTATTGGAATATCTGCACCGCAATGTCAAGACGGTCGCCATGCCCTCGGCCATGGTGGCGGGCGCCTTGCTGTGCCGTCCGGTGACGGCGCTCGAAGCGTGGACGCACCAGATGATTACGCCCTCGCTGATCTTTCTGATGCTCTTCGTCACCTTTTGCCGGGTGAAACCCAGCCAGATGAAGCCGTCGATGCTGCACGTGTGGCTGTTGCTGTTTCAGGTCGTGGTGAGCGCGGCGCTTTATTTCGCGTTGCTGCCGCTCGATGCGATCGTGGCGCAGGGTGCGATGATCTGTGTGCTGGCACCCGTGGCGATGGCCGCGGTGGTGATTGCGGGCATGCTGGGGGCCAACGTTCCGACGATGGCGACCTACAGCCTGCTGTGCAATATGGCGATCGCGTTGATAGCGCCCGTCGTGCTTTCGCTGGCCGGAACCGGGGCCTGCTCTTTCACGCAGATACTGGCCCGCATCGCGCCGCTGCTGATCATGCCTTTCGCGGCGGCGCAGTTCTGCCGTTTTCTGCTGCCGAAGACCGCGAAATGGATCGGCGACCACAGCCAGATTTCGTTCTACATGTGGCTGGCGTCGCTGGTCGTGATTATCGGCCGCACGACGGCATTCATCATCGACCTGCACGATGCGTCGCTCTCGGTCGAGCTGTGGCTGGCGTTCGCCGCGCTGGCGATCTGTCTGGTGCAGTTCAAGGTGGGCCGCATGCTCGGCCGCCGTTACGGGGACGCGCCGGCGGGCGGGCAGTCGCTCGGCCAGAAGAACACGGTGCTGGCCGTATGGATGGCGCAGTCGTTCCTCGACCCCATCTCCTCGATCGCCCCGACGGCTTATATCGTGTGGCAGAACTTCGTCAATTCCTATCAGATTTACCGCCACGATCAGCGGAAGTCGGATTGAGCACCTTCGGTGCCGGGCTTTTCTTCCGCCTGCAATCGTCACGAAAAATAGGACAGCCGCGATTTCGGGTCGCGGCTGTCTTGTGTGTATGCGAGGCTGTTTCCGGACGAGGGTTATTTCCGGAAGATGAAATAGACGGCCAGAATCAGGCAGAGAAATCCGGCGAGGTGGTTCCAGCGCAGGGTGTCGGATTTCATGAAGACCAATGCGAAGAGCGTGAATACGGAAAGCGATACGACCTCTTGTATCACTTTAAGTTCCCAGATGGAGAACGGGCCTCCGAACTGCGCGGAGCCGATGCGGTTGGCGGGGACCTGAAAGCAGTATTCGAACAGGGCGATGCCCCAGCTCAGCAGGACGATCGCCAGCATGCCGAAGCGTTCGAGCTTCGATTTGAATGCGATATGTCCGTACCATGCGAGCGTCATGAAGGCGTTCGATATGACGAGCAGAACGACGGTGGAGATTCCTTTGAACATATATGCGTCCGGGTTAAAAATCCCGCAAATGTATCAAAAATTTCCGTACGATATCCGCTTCAGGGAAATATTTGCGTCGGCCGGCCGAATCCCGAATCCGGGAGGAGCAGAGGAAAGGTGATGCTGAAGAGGTTGCAAAGGGGGCGCGAGGGGCAGGATGCGGGGCGTTTCCTTGGGTCGGGCTTCTGAGAGGGGGCAGCCGAGCCGCATGATCCGCCGAAGGGGCGCCGGACAAAAAATCCCGACCGTACTGAGGTCGGTCGGGAATTGCGGCGGCCTTTTGCGGGGCCGTGCGCTTATTTCAGCAATGTTTCGAGGTCGGTGATGTCGCGGAAGTCGCCGATGATGACGTCGGCGTCGGTTTCGGCGGCCAGCATTTGGCGGGAGTGCGTGGACGCCAGCGCGACGATGCGGCCCGCGCCGGCCCGCCGTGCCGACTCGATGCCCGCCTTGGCGTCTTCGAAGACGACGCATTCGGCCGGTGCGAGTCCGAGTGCGGCCGCCGCCGTCAGGTAGATTTCCGGATCGGGTTTGCAGCGCGTCACCATGTCGCCGTTGATTTTGGCGTCGAAAAAGGATTCGATGTCGCACTTCTCAAGCACGAAATCGACATTGGCCCTGCACCCCGACGAACCTACGGCGCAGCGTATGCCCGCATCGCGGAGTTTGTCGAGAAGGGCGACCAGTCCCGGCATGGGTTCGATTTCGGGAGCGTAGATTTCGCGGTAGATGGCCTCCTTCTCGTCGCCAAGCGCCGCAGTTCCCTTCTCGCGGATCACCTCTTCGGGCATGATGAGCCGCATGATGTCGTCGTTGCCCCTGCCGAAAGCCCCTCCCAGTTTCTCCTTCCAGCCGCGCACGCCGTAGCGGTCGCAGAAGATTTCGAACGCCCGGATGTGGACCGGCGAATTGGCCACGAGCGTACCGTCCATGTCGAATATGGCGCCTTTTATCATATGATTCCGTATTTTAAGCCCCAAAGGTAGTCAAAATCTTCGACACAAGGAACCCTATGTCAGAATTTGAGGTGCATGCTCAGGTTTACGGCGAAGTTCTGCACGTCCTGTCCCGGTTTGGGATCGCGGTGGGTGAGACGCCAGATGCAGTCCACGCGCAGCAGGCGGAAGATATTTTCGACGCCGAAGCCCATTTCGACGTAAGGGTCCGAGACCGACGTCATGCCGCGGGGGAAGAGCAGCGGAGCCTGCGTGTCGGGCAGACTGCCGTCGTTCTCCTTCGAGAGCGTGCCCCACACGCCCTTGCAGACCAGCACTTCGCGCCACTTGAGTTTCCTAACGAGCGGAATGCGGCCCAGCAGGATGCCGTTGAAGTGGTGTTCGAAGAAGAGCGCCACCCATGCGTCCGATGCGAATTCGTAGAAATTCATGCACGAGAAGGCATTGGGATCGTAGAAATAGGTGCCGTTGCCTTCGTGGAGCTTGAGCAGCGGATAGGGGACCTTGCCGAAGATTTTGCCGCCCTGCAGCGTGATGTTGGAATAGCCCAGCGGCGGCAGTTCGGGTTTGTAGTGGATGCCCCCTTCGAGCCGGTAGTATTCGTAGCTGTCGTTCAGTATGGCGGGAACGCCGGCCGTGAATCCGAGCGTCAGGACGGGGTAGACCGTGCCCATGTACTGCTTGTCGAAGGGCAGGCGGTAGATGCTCTCGTTCTTCGAAATACGCATCCCGACGTGCAGCGCGGCGTCCGATACGGAGTTTACGATCCGGCCGTCGGGACGCACCAGCGGCACGTAGCGGTTGCCGAAGATCTTCTGGATGCGGGCACCGAGGAAATTGCTGGTGCCGTGGCTCCATTCGTGTTCGTAGCCGATCTCGCCGCGGTTGACCATCGAAAGCCGGGAGTCGCCGCGCGAGAGCAGCGAGCTGAGGATGTTGCTCTCCGTGAGCGCGTTCTGTCCCGCGCCGAGCTGCATCACGTCGTGCCGGCCCGAAACGGTGAGCTTGCGCGTCAGGCGGCGGTTGAAGGCCAGTTCGACGCTGCCGCCGCCCTTGAACATGCCGTCGCGCGTGCCGTAGGCCGCATATCCGGAGAGACGTATGCGTTTGCTGACGGCCGTGGTCGTGCGGAATCCCGGCTGCATGCGGAACCCTTCGAGTTTGTTGAAGCTGGCCAGTTTGTAATAGGGGCCGATGCCGATGTATTTGGTGTTCCAGTAACCGACGATCACGGTGTTGATGAGCGTGTAGATGTTGCGGTAGAGCGGCACGTTCTGCACCGAATCGACCATCGAGTAGATGCCCTTCTCCTTCTCGCTCAGCCGGTAGGGGCGCACTTGTTCCCAGAAGGCTTCGTCCGTGCGGCTGACTCCCTCTTCGTCGCCGATGACGACGTTGTTGTCCATGCGCGCGACTTCGTCGGGAATGGGAACCCCGACGCGCACGTCGGAGTAGACCACTTCGCGCGTGCCGATGAACGAGGTCAGCTTCGACGAGTCGCCCGTGGCGATCGAAAATTCGGCTGACACCCGGTCGCGGTGGCGGAACCACGTGCTGTCGGCGACGATGCGGTTGTCGTTTTCGAGCCGCAGGTGCTTGATCCAGTTTACATTGACGCCCTTAGGCATGCGCGCCGAGGCCGACTGCAGGGCGTACGACGCCGAGTCGATATTGACTTCGCCGTCGAGTACGGGCGTGGCGAGCCGCTTGGGATGGAAGCGGATTTTGTAGGTTTTGCGCCCCTCCACCTGCATGCTGTCCACCAGAAAATAGTCGTAGAAGGCCAGACCCGAATCGGAGAGCGGACTGGCGAAGCGGACGTTGAAGATGTCGATGTAATTGGCGTAGAAATTGACGTTGCCGTGCATCTGGCCCGTGAACTGGGCGATGGCGAAGCTGTCTTCGACGCCCGACACGCGGCTGGCGCGGATGATTTCGCGCGAAACGGCGGGGTTGCGCCTGCTGTGGTAATAGTCGGCCGTAGCTTCGGAGATCATGGCCGGCAGGTAGGCCTGTCCGGTGAGCGCCGAGGTGTCGATGTAGTCGAAGACGAACCCGAAATTGCGTTGCAGCCGCTTGCTGCGGAACCGGGGCTTGATATTCGTCAGGTCGAGCTGCATCTTGGTATAGGTGGCGCAGGTGTAGCTGTCGTACAGGTCGGGATCGTTCTGGGGCTTGCGGCGGATGACGCCCCGCAGGATCGGATGCGCCGGGTTGTCGCCGGGGGTGATGACGACGCTGCCGATGCCGAACTCCACGGCTTCGAGGGCGAAGTCGATCTGGTTGAAGCCGCCCTGCACGAGCGGCTTGGTCTGCGAGGCGTAGCCGACCATCGTGGCCTGCACGCGGCTCACCGTGTCGCGGGTTTCGAGCGTGTAGATGCCCGCCTCGTCGGTGGTGATGCCCGTCGTGGTGCCGGGAAAGACGACGCTCACGAACTGCATCGGCGTGCCGTCGGCGGCGTCGGTGACGCGCCCGCGGACACGGGTGCTCTGCGCCGGCAGGACGGTGGGGAGGACCAGAACCGCGATGAGAAAGGCGAGCGGTTTGTATGTGATTTTTCGGCGAAACATCTGACAAATGTAGCTAAAATGCGACAATCCGGGTAAAATAAACTACCTTTGCGCAACTTAAGCCGAAAAATCGAACATCAATAGCTGAGATGGCACACGGAAAAGTCGAAAAGACGAATGCGGCGCGGCTGCTCGACCGTGCGAAGATAAATTACGAGCTTGTTCCCTACGAGGTGGACGAAGAGCATCTGGCGGCGACGCACGTCGCCGAACAGCTGGGCGAGGAGATCGCCACGGTTTTCAAGACCCTCGTGCTGAAAGGCGACCGGACGGGATACTTCGTCTGCGTGGTGCCGGGGAATCACGAGGTCGATCTCAAGGCCGCGGCCCGCGTGTCGGGCAACAAGAAGGCCGATCTGATTCCGATGAAGGAGCTGCTGCCCGTGACGGGTTATATCCGCGGCGGCTGTTCGCCGGTCGGCATGAAAAAGCGCTTCCCGACTTATATCCACTCTTCGGCCGGGGAGCATCCGTTCATCTATATCAGCGCCGGCGTCCGGGGCCTGCAACTGAAAATCACCCCGGCGGAGCTGATAGCATTCGTCGGGGCGACCGTGGCTGAGATCAGCCGGGAAGGGTAGGCGGAGGATGCTTATGAAACGTCTCCCGGACCGCTCAATTCGTTATATACGGCAGCGAGTCGTTTAACGATCGAGGTCCAGTTATACGGAGTTAATTCATATACGCGCCGCTGGGGATGCTGAAGCCTGCTATTCATTTTTTCGGCCAACTCTTTGTCATCGCCTTTGCCGAAATAGTCGTCCGCAGGCAGATCAACCAGATGGGTTGCCGGGATATCGCTGACCAATACATCGAGACCGTAACTCATGGCTTCCAACAATACCAGCGGGAATCCTTCATTGTATGAAGGCAATACGTATAATCCGGCGTATGTATACAGTTGGTTGAGTTTTTCTCCGTATACATAACCTGTGAAGACGATTTTTTTCTGCGGCAATACGGATTTCAGATCATTCAGATAGGCGGACTCCGTTTCGACGCCGCCTGCAATGACGAGTTTATAATCCGTATTCAGCCGTGCAAACGCTCTCGTCAGGCAATCGAATCCCTTTTCCGGGGTAATACGGCCAACGCTCAATACGTATTTTCCCGGAGTCAGACCCAATTCTTGGATATAATCCTGTCGTGTCGCGGGAAGACTGTCGGGGATTCCGTTCGGAATGTAATGTGATTTACGTTTGATTCGGGCATCGTATTTTTCCATTTGGAATTTATTGACGAAGATGATCGCATCGGACATTCGCAAAGCTATCTTTTCACTCCATTTCAATAGTGTCCGAGCAGCCCGGCCCCATTTTTTATGTTCGTAATTCGGACTGTGGTAAGTAAGTACGATTTTTAAGCCGCATAACCGCAAGACCGGAGAGAACAGGGCGGGGCCTATATTATGGATATGTACGATGTCGGGTCGGCAGAGAATTGTACGGCAGGTTGCCAGAAATGAATGATATACAGCCTCGAACCCCTTTATTCTCGTAGACGGAAGGTCTGTGAATGTAATGTTCGGGTACGACGGAGTATCGCGGACATAGGGTTTTCTTCTGAAAACGACGAACCGATATTCTGCGGGGAATCTCGGATATAAAGATTCGCAGTGTTTTTCTACGCCGCCCTGAATCATAGGGAATCCTCTGGTCCCAAATACGCAGATTTTCATATTTTTACCAGCAAATACCCTTGCCTTTTGCTATGCGTAGCTTATTTTTCAGTATCCACATAATCGGTTTCCACGGTCTGCGTACCATGTCGTGTCGTTCGGTAACGATGAAGGCGCAGTTGCTGCTGCATGTCCTGACTTTTTCCGCCACCTCTTTGGCCTTGTCCGATTTCATGATATTTTCGAACGAATCGTCTTTGATATTGCCGATAATCCACTCTTCCGAAGACCCGTTGCAGGGTGAAACGTTACCCCACGGATCGATGAAGAAAAAGTCGTTCAGTGCACCGCAAGGAGGTCTGTAGCCGGGCTCGTCACCCCGCAACCGGCGGTGAATGCTGCGGTTGAAATAGGCGCGGCCGTAATCTTTCAGTTTGTTTTTGATTCCCCGGCGTTTGGATGTCAGCAGGGCTTTGACGAATTTCTCATGTTCCAGCAGGGCTTCGCTGCTTGTCAGTTTGTTGTCGTCCTTATGGAAATACCATGAGTTGTGGACCACGGAGTTGCCCAATTCGACATCCAGAGCGACACATAAGTCGTACAGATAAATCAGATCTTTGTAATTGTCGGGGGAAATGACCACTGAGAATCCGATATTTTTGCATTTCGTCTTTTTCAGTTCGAGCATCGTTCGCAATGCGTGGTCGAATCCGTTGACGGTTCCACGTTTGGAGTCATTGAGTTTGGGCAGGCCTTCGAGACTGACGCGAATCAGTATGTTCGGATATTTATTGGCCAGTGCGACGATCGTTTCGGTGTTGTATCCGTTCGTGCTCAATTCCAGTAGGGATGCCTTGGGATATAATACCCGGAATATGTCGTCGATATCTTTGCGGATAGTCGATTCGCCTCCGGTAATGTTGATTCGGAGTCCGGCCGGGAGTTTTTCATAATAGTGGTAATCTATTTCCTCTTCCGGCTTGGTTTGGTGTTGCCAAATATTGCACATATTGCATTTGGCATTACAACGGAATGTCGTAATAAGACTACCTTGTACTACAGTTTTCATTATAAAATGTTTTAAATAGTATTGTTTTTATTGTATCGTTACTGATTTTGTATTGCTGATTTCAATCCGGATAGAAAGCGAAGAATCCGGACTGTTAACGACTAAAATGAAATATATTGCTTTGGCAATGTCTAAGGAAACTGAACGATTCTTGTCGGTTCCATTGCGAAGTCTGTGCGTGCGGCTGCTTTCTTTTAGAGGGATGTATAGATCTCCGTGAGCTTTTCGTAATATCTCTCCGATGAATATCTTTCCCGCGCTTCGAGTGCTATCTGTTCGTAATCGAAAAAGGAGCTGAACATCTCTTCGATTTTGCATCTCAGGGACTCCGCATCTTTCGGGATGAATAACTTTCCCGTCTTGCCTTCGTCGATCAATTCTGGAATGCCGCCTATGCGGCTTCCGAGTACGGGCGTACCCAAACATTGGGCCTCTATTATGGACAGCGGGTTGTTTTCGTACCACTCCGAAGGAACGACGCAAAAACGTGCCTTACCGGCTATTTCTTTGATTTCGGGCCAGCGTTTGTAGCCCAGAAGTTCAATGCCGCTTCCGGCCACGGCGTCTCGCAGCGTCTCTTCGAGCGGACCACTGCCGATTATTTTTAATTTATAGGGGAGTTGCTTTGCCGCATGGATCAGGGTTTGAATGCCTTTTTCATATCCCAGACGGCCGACATAACAGTAATAATCCTCCTTGTCGTAATTCTCTTTTCGGGTCCTGTCCGTATCGGTGAAATTGCAGAGCCTGTTGATTTTGGTTCTGTCGAAACCGCCCTGAATCATTTTATCCGCCATAAACCGGCTGGGGCAGATAAATGCGTCGGTAACTGTTTCAAGACGAGTGCGGGACCATTTTTTTGCTTCTCTATATGCCAGAAAACTTGCCAGAGCGGAGTTTTTCATGCATTTGTGATCCCGGACCTTTTGTTTGTCTGTGAAGCACTCTTCGCAGATTTGTTGTCCGTTGCGCAAGCAGTCATAGCGCGGACAAAGCAGTTTGTAATCATGCAGGGTCCATACCACCTTGACGCCTTGCTTATGAGCGATTTCGGCAATAACGGGGGAGAGTTGGGTGTGAATGTTGTTGAGGTGAAGAATATCCGGCCGGAAATCCTTTAGCAGCCGAATAAATTTCGTTTTGACTTCTTTGGTGCCGAACGGACGCAGCAGGGCTTCGAACATACCCGGACCGGGTGTAAATCTGACTTCACTTGGGAAATATTTATTCCACGGCGTTTCTAAATTTTCCGGATGCTGCATGGAAAAGATGGCTACATCGTGCCCTTTCTGTTTCAAGAGTTCCTCCAGATTGATCGTACAGACACAATCTCCGCCCCGGGGATAATAGAATTTATTGGACAGTATGATTTTCATTATTTCATAGGTTATTTTGCAGGAGCATTTCCGGTCTTTATGGAAGGCGTTGTGATAAAGAATCTAGAACAATCGGAGAGCTTGTTTTATGTTATACGGATTATCGGACAATGTTTGCAAACAAAGGCTTGTCAGTATCCGCAAGGCATAAGCGGCAATACAGATTATTGAAAATATTACGATTGTGTTCAGTGGAAATACAGCGTTGAATTTATCGGTTATGAGATCGAACTGTACGATATATATTTCCAGTGTCAGGGACGAAAGATATAAAACGGAATTATGAATTATTTTCAATGAATTTTTTTGGGGGATGCTGATGTGTGACACCGCTTTGAATAGATAGTAGAGAAATCCAATCAGAGGAAGCAGTCCGGCAATCTGCATGTAATAGTATTTCCCGCCATATCCTTTTCCGAGAAATAATAGGATGAAATAGAGTCCGAATGATACTGTCGCCAACACCCAATCTGTTTTCAAACTGCGGCATTTTACTGCGGACGCTCTATCTTTTATTATCGCGCCAAAGACGAAAATGGCGAAATTATATACATAATGGAAGTGTGTGTGAAAAACACTTTCCCCCCCCCTCGGCGTTTGGAAGAAAAAATAGACTGAGGAAATGACAAGAGAAAGTATAAATAGCTGATTCAAATTGATATTTCGTTTGACTGCCGGATAAATAATCGCATAATATATCAGGATACATTGGACAAACCAATAATCATCTGCGAGAATTAATGCTTTCCATGTTATGGCTTTTCCGAAAATGATCGATGCGCATATGCACCAGACAAATACGGTCGGTAAAATTCGTTTTATTTTATGTTTATACCAATTCCATCGCGAATACTTTCGATGGATAGATACCCCGATACGAAGAAAAACAATGCGTTCCCATGTACGCCTAATGTTGCCAAAGATGGCAGAATGTCCTGATAAAGGGGCCTGAAGTGGGAGTTCGTTATGAAAATGATGGCAATGCCCTTGAGTAAATCGATTGCGTAATTTCGGGATGACATAGGTATCATGCTTTTTGACTGATTTGTCCGTATATCCGGTTAAAACACGCTATGCGGTTGCTCCACATGAATTTTTCGGAGCATTTCAGGACGCCTTCCGACAGAATTGCAATGCGTTCGGGATTCATTATACAGGATTCTATTTCTGCGGCTATGGCCATTGTAACCTGTTCGTAAGTGTGTATCGGAATCTTTATTCCGCATTTTTCGCATATGACTCCGCTCATGCCGCAATGGTCCAGCGATAAGGTGGGAACTCCATTGGCCATAGCCTCCCATAATACCGTCGTGGTAGCTTCGCCCAGCGATGTGATGATATGCAGATGCGAATGAGCGAAAATCTCCTGAACTTGCGTCCGGGGTATTTTTCCATGCCATACGATTCGAGAAGCGATGCCGTAATTTTGGGCGGTCTCTTCCATTTTGGAGCGCAGGCGGCCTGCGCCTGCGACATGCAATTCCCAATTTGTCCGGCGGATTGTTTTCAAGGCATCCAATAAGATAATCAGCGCTTTCCGTTCGCAGAGTTCTCCGGCCCAGATTAGTCTTAGTGGTTCGGAATTTGATTTGCTAACCGGGGTTCGGGCGAGCATCGAAGTAATACCGTTTTCAGGCAGATATATGCTTTCGGTTTGATAATATTTTTGCAGATTTCTTTTTGTATTCGGCGTCGCGGCAAAAATGAAATCGCTTTGGCTGACCGCACGTCTTACGCGCGGCGAGAAAACGAACATTGCATTATGGATAACAAGGCGTACGATTGCATTTATCTTTCCTTTCGGGGACAGCGCTTTAAATAATGCTGCCGGGCGGTTTTCTACGCCCTGCATGGGGCCCCATACATAAGGACGCGGCAGTTTCCACAAAAAGCCGGGTTCCTTAAAACCGATCGGATTTAGGAAATGGATTATATCTACATTTTCCTGTGCAAGAAGCTTGGCGGCAGCAGTGGCAGCCCGCTTATGCCATTTGCGGTAATTCAGGTTGTATTTTATATCGTCTATAAACCCGTGGCCGGTTATTTCCGTGTAGGCAATGTTTTGAAACCGTACATGAGGCATCGTATTGGTGCGGAGGTAGAGTTCTATTTCATCCTTCCCTTTGCCATAGAGTACTATCAGCCGGTTTGTGTGTTGCATATTCGCCACATAGTTCCAACTGACCGAAGCTTCCGAACCCCGGTACGGCGAGATGTCGTATGTCACCAACAGAATCGTTCTCATTTGTTTCGGTATATTTCCAGAAAAGTACGGGCGATGTGTGTATTGGTTAAATTATCCCGATATGCGATGCAATTTTGCACGAAGACCGGATTTTCATCGATGATTTTCTTCAAATCGTATTCATTCCAATGATCTTTTACGATGCCCAGCCTATTGGCTCGGATATATCCGGCTGAGGCCGGCTGTGTGTTGGTGAGGATCGGCGTTCCGGAAACGACGGCTTCGGGAATGGAAACCATGTTCAGATCCTGACGGGTATTTACGAGAAAGCAATAAGATGTTTTTATATACTGATTCAATTCCGTTTGCGGAAGGAACCCCAGAAACTCCACCTTTTCGCGCACTCCCAACTCTGCCGCCAGACTTTCGAGCATGGGGCGTTGATCGCCTCTGCCGGCGATCAACAGACGAATATCTTCATAGCCCTCCATCTGTGTGAATGCGGAAAAGACTCGGATTATGCCGTTTATGTTTTTCCGGGCGATCAATTGGGATGAACTGATGATCGTCCGTGTTTTTTCGCTGCTGAAGGTAAACTTATCGACGTTTATCCCGTGGTCCAATACCGTATCCGTAACATTGTGCAGGTAGGATTTGGTGAAATCGCAGGCGCGCTTCGATCTGGGAATAATCTGACGGACTTTTCTCAGGAACAGCGGGGCGATCATTCGGTACCAGATTTTTGACGGCAGCTGATGGAATTTTTTTTGGTGTGCGGTTTGCTCCTGCCATATCAGTGTTTTGCGGGGGCATAGTATCGCGGCAAACAGCGATTGGAAAGAGAATACTTCGCTGGATATGACCAGATCGAAGTTCGCTTGCTCTCTTTTTATGAATCGGTATAATTCCGATGAAAAGGGGAGTATGCTGGGAGCGAAGATGCGGGGGATGTCGGAAGAAAAGAATCTTACCGTGAAATCATAGGTTTCGGGACTCTGGGGTTTGTATTCTTCAGAAGCGGCGAGAGTGACGGTATGTCCCGTGTTGACGAATCCCAGACACATGCCGTATATCATCGTGTCTTTGATTGAAGATACGACCGGTATGGTATTGTTGTCTGCTGTATAAAGTATTTGATTCAGTATCAGGATACGCATAGCTTATCGTTTTATCCGTCCGTAATACTTGACGAAAATTTCCTTGGGCGTTTTTTTCGTCAGAAGGGCCGCCGCAACATTGCGGTTCGCTTTTGATATTATACTTGCATTATCGCCGGAAGTCTTGCTCTTCAGCCGGTATTTCAGACTTCTCAGCGAGGCCATTATGCAGGTGAAACAGGTTAAAAGGATGTATGATACGGAGGATGACCCGGCCAGAAACCGGATCGTGCCTTTTTCGCCTGCGGGCATCGTTGCCGTTTGGATCTGCGATATGTGTTTTCCGCCGCTGGCTCCTTCGAAATGGATCACTTCGGCCGAGGCGTTTACATAACAGAAATAACCGAGTTTGTTGAGGACGGTCGATAGTGCTATATCCTCCGGACAGAAGAAATAATATTCATCGAAAAATCCTAACTGTTCGAATAACTGCGTTTTGATCATGAATGCGGCTCCGGAGATATTGTAGGTTTTGAAAATGCCGGTTTGGTTCGTGTAGGGACTCTTGCCTGTTTTTTCGTGCCACAAGCCTAATTGGGACATAATGTAGGTCTTCCAGTTTATTTCCGGCCGGCCGCAGTATTGAAGCGAACGGTCTGCGTATAATAGTTGTGGGCTTACGACGGCTGTTTCCTGAGGAAGCCGGTCGAAAGAGGTTGCAAGACTGGTTATTACATCCGATTCTATTTTCGTGTCGTCATTCAACACAAAACAGTATTTCCCGGCAGCTTTCCGCAGGGCCAGATTGTTGTTGGCAGAGAATCCGCGGATCTCATTGCTTTCGATGATTTGCACCCATGGATAATTTTGCACAAGGCGTTGCAGGTTGTCCGGAGAGAACAGATATGCGACGACAAAGACCTCATAAGAGGTTGAGGTGTGTGTGCGGATACTTTCCAGACATCCGCTTAACATCTCATAATTGTTCATGCTGACTATAATGACTGAAACTTCCATTGTTTCGTCTGTTTATGCGTGGTTGGCTGCGATCTATTTTATAGATCAGAATATATACCAGATAGAAAAGATAGAGATGCATGCCCGGTGTTGACGATGCGGTCGAGGCTGCAATGAAGGCCAGCGGGAGAAAGAACAGGCATTTCCCCCTCGACCGCCAGCCGAGCCGGCACAGGGTGAAGATAAAAATGCAGTAGGTGATTATCCCCAATATGCCTCGTTCGACCATAATCCACAGCCAGATGCTTTCCATACCAAGAAGCCGGCCTACCAGTATCCGGTCGTGGTAATACAGCGTCGCTTTCTGCCCCAATCCCCATAGGGGACTTTTCGACATGAGAATATAGGCGGCTTCGAATTGATCCAGACGCATTTCTATGCTGCTGCCTCGTATTTCGGTTTTCTCCGGGGCTATAACCGACAAGATCAATTTTTCGATAAAATCCGTGTACGGCATCAGGATGATTATACCGATTGCTGCGATTGCCAGTAGGCGTACGGACTGTTTGTTTTTCAGATTTATCAGCGGCAGAATGGCTATGGCTAAAAATACCAGCGGCGTTCGGCTGTTGGATAGCAAGGAGGCTATGAATGCCATAATTCCGATCAGCAGCATCGTTTGCAGTTGGAACTTGCTGAAATATGCTTTGTAATATACGTATCCGTACAGACAAAGGCAAAATATCAATCCGAAATTGATGCTTCCGCCAATCGGATGCAGGAAGAACGATTGAATGCGGCTGCCTCGTTCGTCATCCAGATACTGCCAGTCGGTTGCTCTGGGACCTGCAAGATCTATTTCATAATCCATCACCGGGTTGAACCCTAAGAATAGTTCGACAAATGCGTATATGCAGATTAATAAAAAGGCTCCTAACAGGAGATTGACGATTTTTATGATATCTTCTTTCCCCGAAATTAATTTCCAGCACAGGTATACGCAGATGAAATCGCAGAAAAAGATGGATAGTAACGAAGGAAAGGTATTCTGGATTCCGGCTATTGAAATAACACTCGATACTACGTAGGATAACAATACCCAAATGAACGCTTTGTTGAATGGCAGAGGAACTGTTGTAATTATCCGGCTGTATCTTTTTCGTTTAACCACATATAACAGGGCAAAGAAAATCGACATAAAGACTTCCAGCGTCAATAACGGAACGCCCGGAAGGTTTATCAGGTTTATATTGTTGTTCAGAAATAATCTGAATGCCAGAAAAAGGAAGAAAGCCTGCTTGTAATTCTTAAAAGAATATAGAACCAGCAGTGCGGCAATAAGTAAAAACGGATTCATACAGCGGCTATTTTATAATTCGGGCCGGAATCCCTACTGCAATAGAGTATGGGGGGACATCTTTTGTAACCACGGCATTCGCGCCGATGATGGCTCCGTCGCCGACTGTAACGCCTGCCAGAATAGCTGCTTTCTCCCCGATCCACACATTGTCTCCGATGACGACTTTTCCTTTGGAATAAATGGGCCGGGCGTTAGGTGTGATGGCCCGGATTGTTTTATCATTGGGGTCGCCATGCGAATTATCCGAAATGAGTATGCTTTTTCCCGTACGAACGTTTTTTCCGATCCGTATCGAATTGACTGCAGTGATATGCATATCGGAACCGAACATGCAACCGTTTCCGATCGATATCTTTACCGAGGTCTTGTATTGCGGCGTTTCGTGGGCTGTGATAGCAGAATTGCGCCCTATAATGCAATGTTCTCCGATTTCAATGTATTTCCGTCCATTGACTAAATACAATCCCGGTTCTATCTTGGTATGAAGCCCGATTTTCCGGAAATTGCATGCGATCCATGCTGTATACAGCCATGCGTAATACCGGCTGAACCTTTGTGAAAGGGAATACGGCCATACATGGTGAATTAGGTGCCCGAATGCACGTATGAATTTATAAATCATCTCTTATTCCGTGAGTTTGAATTTTTTTTCAAATATCCGTATAGAGTTTCCTGACCTCCTGCCGTTTCATGAAAAGATACCCGGTAATTCAGTTTGAAGAGTGTCGTTTTCTGCTGTATGCGATTGAATGTTTCCGCGTTATACGGTTTGTTCATATCGAAAATCAATTGATGCAGATATGGGGACGTACAAAGTGTTTTGTCTACGCTTTGTCGGAAAGAACCGTTTCTTCTGTAGACCAGATCGAAAATGTAATCGATCAAAAAATAGTCGATCATTTTGCCGTGTTCCCGAATGTATGCAAGAAATATCGTTTTTATAATGCCGAATGCCGGATTATTGGGTGCCGATGCGAGAAAGAATGTAGCCCATCTGTATTCGGATATGGTCGTGTGGCCGCCGTCTGCAATTTTTATCGAGTGGAAATAGTCCGAGGTGTCAACCCGCACCGGGGCCGTAAGCAATAACGTGCTATCCATCCAAATGCCCCCCCCCTTGAATAACAGGCAAATGCGTAATATGTCGGAAAAATGGGTGTATGAAAGTTCTCCGCGATTCAATCGGTCGTAGACGTAATCGGGCAAGGTGATGTAGGACGCGATATTGTCTTTGGTCAATAGACGGACAGGCCGGTCGTGGGTATTTGCGATAATGCTGTTATAACAAATTTTTACTACTTCGGGCATTGCGGCTTCTCCCTGATACCAGAAGACCCATACCGGCCCTTTTTCCTGCGTCTGTTCTAACGGGGGAAATGTCGCCGGAACGAAATCTCCATAGTGTTTGTCCATCCATCGGCGGATTGAATCCATTTTCCGGATTTCAAAAAAACGACACTCCCTGAAATGGAAGCAGAAAAAATCCCGGATCAGCTGGATGAATAACGATCCGATTGTATCTGTTCGCAAAAATGAACGTAATCGTATGATATTGACGAGTTTGGATCCGTATAAACGAATTATGTGATACATGTCGGCCTTTATTTATTGTATCCGGGCGACGGTAGCCGGGATGTATGGTGCTGCGATAGGATTGTCCGGTATATCTCGGTCAATGTGTTTTTGATAGTATCCGGATTATGGCGTGCCCCGGCTGTCTGCCGTTCATTGTCACTCAGACGGTTCATCAATTCGGTGTTACGGCTTAATTTGATGATTTCCATAGCTAAGGTGTGGGGTTCGTTCGAGGGAACTAAAATACCCGTTTCCTTATTTTTGACGAGTGAGGGGATGCCGCCTACATAGGTCGTAATGACCGGAATGCCGATTATTTGGGCTTCGCATATTGAATTCGGGGAGTTGTCCATATAGGACGTATGTATATAAATATCTGCTTCCGCGAGTTGAACAGCGAGATTTTCGGCCGATAATGTTCCGAGAAATTTTATATTTACCGTTTCATGGCTGATGCCTTCATTGTTCTCGAAAAACGGAAAAAGTTCGGTGGGACCGGCAATATGCCATTCGAAGTCGATATGAGTGTGTTCTTTGAGCAGGCGTGCTGTCTTTAATAAGAGATCCATTCCTTTGACCATACTGCACGAGCCGACGCTGAGCAGCCGAAGTTTCTTCCTCCTTTGCAGGGACCATGTTTTTTCAGGGGCGAGAAAAATCGGACGCAATGCTTCGTTGCAGTGATAATATTGCGAGTCGGGGGCGTACAGACGTGTAATATTGTAATCCCATTCCGTTCGTCCCATAACATAACGGCAATGTTTTAGAATCTCTATTTCGCGCGCTGTCTGATAGTTGTCGTTTTTATTCCACACCAACCATTTTTTCAGGAGTACGATCGGACTGAAATGCGAATTTCTCCATTGGGTGAAGAAGTTGTAGCCCGGAGGAAATGCTGCATTCGCATAGGGAGGCAGGCTTCCCTGCATATGGATGACGACCGGGATATTTGTGTATTTTTCGACAAGTCCGAAACACCATTCCGAACCGAAAACATGGATGATGTCCGGTTGAAAATCCTCGATAATCTTCAGGCAATGTGCAAGAATTGCCTTGTCTTTTGCGGCGACGTATGTTTTTTGTCGTAGTCCGGCATTGACGTTAATCGGATAATAACATACGTCGTCTATTTCCTTTTTGAATATTCGATCGGAATGTTCGAAAGCGATTCCCAAACGAATATCGGGTGCAGAGCGGATTATCTGTTCCAAGGATGCTATCCAGCCGCCTCCGTTGTGTCCTTTGTTGAGTGTTTCGTAAAGGGATGGCGTTACGGCAAACCAAAGTACTTTCATATTGTCGCTGTTTTGTCTGGTTGGACATTCCGGGTCAGATAGCGTTTGCTGAACCCGATTTTTTCGGACAGCAGTCCGTCTATGCGATCCCAGTCGGGGGCTGGCAGTACGGCTGCCAACCGGTTTTGTTCCGGATTGAATCTGTTTATTAGCCCCAGCCCGTTCAGAAAGTCCTGCATGCGGGAGTGGTTCTTTCTTCCCCGTAGGGGATATGTCAGGAACGGTTTGTGAAAAATGACGGAAAAAGCCGTTGCATGAAACGAATTCGAAAGGACGAATTCCGCATTTTTGATCCAAGCAAGGAATTCCAGCGGTCCGGCATCCGAAATATTCCGATCCGCATAAGTCAATGGTGCGAAGTCGTTCAGCGAATATATCCTGACGCCGAGTCGTCGGGCTGTTTGCTGTGCATGTTCTCTGATGGTCGGGTCGTTTGTGAAATCGTATACGAGAACGTATTTTTCCTGCGGCGTTACGCTGGCCGAAAATTCTTCCCAGCGTTGCCTGTCCAGCAGAAAGACCGGGTCTTCCACCTGTTCCGCTTTTTTACCGGCGGCAAGATGCGCGACTATTTTTACGCCGGTCCGTTCCCGCACCGATATTGCATCGAAACGCCGGAGGTTTTCCGTGACAAAATCCCTGTATGCCGAATCTATTTCCGATACTGCGAAACTTGCCGCATAGGAGATGCGGCGTGTATTTTTATTTCCGAAATCGAGATAGAAAGCGGCATCTTTTCCGTTTTCGCACGACGTGTTCCAAATTTGATCGCTTCCGGCAATATATAAATCCGCCGCCGGCGGGACGCTCCTTAGCCCTTGGACCGAGGTGTAGGTTTTCTTCGAGAGTGTCAGGTATTTCCGTTTGAATTCATCGAATTTATGCTTCCGGCCGATCGTGGCGTATATTTTTCGGTTTTTCAGCAAGAAGTAAAGGCATTGTATCCAGATGAAATCTTTGTAGGGAAACAGTCTCGATTCTGCGGGGATATGACGCCAATTGTACCGACCGGTCAGATAATATGGTTTGTAGTCGATGATTTCGGCGTCGTGGCCCTGTTCCAGCAGATACTGCTGCAGTGCGTATGCCTGCAGGCTGGCGCCGTAATTATAGACGTCATGACAGGTGATCGTGGCTATTTTCATTTTGTCATGCGTTTTATCAGTTTCTGTATTGCCGCTATCGGATGACGGGCGTGATTTGCTATCCGCGTTAATTGTTCACGACGGGTTACGTAGCGCTCTATTTGCCTGAGCGAAATTTTCGGGTTTCGAAGCAGCGACATGATGTGTTCATAATTGCCGGGTTGCCGGGCGTTCTCCCGCATTTGTCCCTCCGCTGCCGTTTCGAATGGAATCTCCGATATATGGCAGCCTTGCAATATTTCGACGATATTTTGGCCTCGGTCCGTGAACGGGATCAATGCACTGACCCCCTGTTCGTCGTGCTGGTAGCGTGAACCCCAGAGGTCGCCGACCCGCAAGTCTGCGGCTGAGTTGTCGAGTTTATATTTGCACCGTTTGTAACACGAGGAATTTAGACAGAGGTCATTTAGAAATACTTTCAAAAATATATCACCATCTGATAATGACGAAAAGCAGTGCTTTGTTCCGGCTGATGTCGTGTACTTATAACTTATTGCATAGGAATCGTGCCAGCCCCGCCGTTTGCTTCGCCATTTGATGTCGGTGAGTTTTGCGTTTTCGCCGATTGTGCGCAGGTATTTTCGCCATAGGAGCATTGAAGGGACGCCGTGGCAAAAGAAATCTATAAGGATAAAATTCGGTTCAGCTTTGGTTCGTCGAATATAACGTCGGAAAGATGCGATTTGACACGGGGTTCCGATTACCACGTGTTTGCTGCGAATATCTATTTCCGCGAACCCGTCGACAGTGTTGCTCTGAAGATATTTGCTGCCTGAGGAAGCTTTGAGTTCTTCCTCGTTGCGGGCGATATAGTGTTCTGGAATTTGTTTCGCATAATTATAGCGTACTCCGCATATCTTATAGCCGCGTTGCAGCATCTGCCGGCCGATTTCGAAGGCTATTCCCCCGGAGGACGAGTCCATGCGAATTTCATTGTCTAAACTCCATGCGGCGTAACTCACTGGTCGACGGCCGGCAGTCTCGTCTTTTGAAATAAAGGCGCATACTTCGATGCAGGCGGAACATTTTATACATTGGTCTGCCGGCTCGATGCGCGGTTCGTAAAATCCATTCTGATTCAGCCTCAAAGTGATGATTTGTTTCGGGCAGGCCTTGGCGCAAACGCCGCATCCGAAACAAGCATGTATATCCGTAATGTTGATCATGTCTTTATACAGAACATTTCTGTTTGATTCTGGCTATTATCTTTTTCTGGACGAAAATTCTTTCCTGAAACGACAAGCCCACGTAGTAGATGACGATCAGAGTCGTGACTGCACACACACCCGAAACCACAAATAACCGTAGGATGCCTGCGTTCATCAGGCGGGTTACTATCATGGGGCAAATCGCGGCGAGAACAGCAACAGAACAGACGTTCAGCAGAACTTGGGTGAAGAACGATTTCATGGATATCTCTACCTGCCGGTGCAGAAACCAGAGCCGGGCGAACAGGCATCCCAAAGAGAGGCAAATGGCGACGTATATTGTCGTTTCAGGCGCATGTCCCCGGTCCAATAACAAGTAGGAGATCGGGAAGTTGAGTATCTGGATAGTTCCGACGACAAGCTGGTAATTCCGGATGTTTCCGGTTGCTTGTAAGGCCGTGATTTGTGTGCCGGAGAGGGCCTCGCACATGGCGAATATCAAAACCAATCGAACGAATACCGCAGTATATTCGGGAACGTTCTTCAGCCATAATGTCAGAATGGTATTCGTTTCGATTATGATGGGCAGTGATAACAGCAACAGCAGGTAGAATGAAAAACGGGCGCCGTTCCTTATCAGCGCAAGCATGTATGGATAGTCGCCCGAAGCATAGCTTTTGGTGATTTGCGGGTTGATTGCGGTCATGAAATTGGCAGCGAATCCGTTTACGGCGATATTTACCTGAAATGCAATTGCGCGCGCGGCATTGATGACCGGACCGCAAAACAGATTTATTACGATATTGACACCCTGATCCCGCAATACGCCGGCAAGAGACCCGATGAAGTTCCATCCTGCAAATCCCGTCATCTCTTTCAAAAGGGTTTTGTCGAACGTAAAATGGTATGTGCACTCCTTGAAATTTCGTTTGCAGTAAAAACCGTATGTGATTCGGATAATGCAGGCTACGGCTAATAACAGGATGCCGTATAATTTCAGTTTGTCGAATGCGAAAATGGTGAGTATATAAACGATTAGCAGCTTGAGTACGACTTCGATGATGCTGATATAGGCAAAAGCCTGCATGCGTTCGTGAGCGATAATCGCCGCATTGTACGGGATGCTGACCAGATTTACCATGAATGTGAGTATGGAGCACTGAAGCACCCAATTGGCCGCTCCGATACGGCTTTCGGGCAGATTCATTTTTTCATTCAGGAACCAGATGCCACCAATTTCCGCCAATATGAAAATCAAGACTGCCAATCCTATCTGGATCGTTACTGATGATGAAAATACCGATTTGAGTTTTTCGATATTGCCCTGTCCCAGTTCGAATGTTATATATCTGCTTATAGCCGCAGATAATCCGCCGGAAATAACGGAGAACATTGCGACCACTCCGCCGATGACATTGTAGATGCCGAAATCTTCGACCCCCAGTGTATTCAGTACTACACGGCTGGTATACAAACTTACGGCCATCATAAATATCATCCGCAAATACAACAGAAGCGTATTTTTCGCAATGCGTTTGTTATTTTCCGATGATGTTTGTGCTGTCATTCCGGGTCTTCGATTATCACTTGCAGGGGTTGTCTTTCAACCGGATGGTTGGATGCCGTCTAATTTTTATACATGCTTTGGTAGTATTTTTCATACTCTCCTGAAGTAATGTCGTCCATCCATTTTTGGTTCTGGAGGTACCAGCGGACGGTCTTTT
>ERZ1106941.474-NODE-474-length-58468-cov-17.129406_pt1 | contig 58468 bp, 46 predicted proteins | sample MGYA00403670_ERZ1106941 | MGnify/ENA primary metagenome ERZ1106941 (study PRJEB35170, sample SAMEA104062400) | human gut metagenome | biome: human gut; feature: human-associated habitat; material: faeces | place: Denmark | collected 2012-06-04 ...
CCATCTCCATAAAGTCGTCCTCAACCTTTTCCATACAGTATGCCGTTGACTCAATAATCAGCTCGTCAAGGTTTTTGAAATACGAATAAAGATTTGCCTTTGTGCAGCCGCAGGCATCGGCCAGGGCTTTGATCCCCGTACCCGTCAGCCCGTTTTCCGCGTAACACTCAAAGCATTTTTCCATGATTTCACGCTTCCGCTCATTGTGCTGTTGCTCTGTTGTTTTCATGTAAATTGCTCCCCCTAATTGATGTGAACGTTCGTTTAGTATTAGTGTAGCATAGAGTTGAAACTATTTCAAGAGCAGCCTTTAAAAGGGGCCGTAAAAAAGTGGGGGGCAGCTATAAGTTGACTATCCCATCTGTTTTCTGTTATTCCGCCCGGAGATTATTTTACAATACGGAAATGCCGCGGCTGTTTTGACCGCACGGCAGAAAAAGCGGCCTGGTTCTCAAAAGGAAACCAAGCCGCTATACTATGTCATACCGTGTTCAGTTGATAACTGGGGATTTGCCCTTTGCTGACGGGCGGACTATTTTTTTATCAATCATCTATCTCCGTCTCGTGATGAAGGATTGCGCCGGTGGCCGCGTCAATTTCATAGTCATACTCCCTATGGCCGGACTTGAACTCGACTTCATAAATAATTGTGCCGTCCTCTACATCCAGCTGAATGTTCATGTCATAGACCGTGTTCGCATCCACACCGGCGTGGTTCAGAGCAATGGATTTTGCCTTAGCGTGGCCAATATCCTGCGCCGTTCCGGGCTGTGCGGGCTTTGCAGGCTGAGCCTCAGATGCTTCGTCGTCATCCGCCGCCTCCCGCTTGGCCTCTATAACTGCGCCGGAGTAGGCGTCGATCTTATACTCTATCTCCTCGCCGTTCCGGCCTGTGATCTCCACCTCATAATGTGCCGGGGATTCGTCCAGCTCCGGGTCGACCTCACTGTGCAATATCTCCGCTGTAGACGCCTTGCCAAACTCCGCCACAGCAATGTCCATCGCCTTGTCTTTGCCGATGGGCATAGCGGGCGCACCTGCCTCTGCCAGGTCCTTCAGCTCCTCCACGGAGAGCTTTGCCAGCGCATCAAACTGCAGCTCCGGGTTGATGGCAAGGACGCGATTCACCAGTGCCGCTTTCCCTGTGGAAATGTTGTTTTCCTGTGCCTGCTGGTCTCTCGCCGTGTCCTGTGTCAGCGTCTGCGTCAGAACGGAGGCCTTCGCTTCACTGGTCTGCAAAACGCCGTCCACGGCGTCAGTCAGCTCACGCTGAAGCTTTTCCGCACGGGCAGTATCCTTGTCCTCCACCGAGATCATAATAGCGGAGGAAATGCTGCTGAGATAGCCGTTGCGCACAAGGCTGCCTACAATGGCGTTCACCGCCACATCCAGCTTGGCGCCCTTGAGATCGGCCCCGTCTCCCATATCCGCAAGGATCGTCTTTGCATCGTCATTAAGCGGCGCGCAGAGCAGTACCTTTTCGCTCCTGCTGACCTTCAGCTCGATGCTGGGGTTTACATCCAGCGACACCACGGACGCCACCGCATTCGCCTGCTGATAGAATACACCTCCGCCGCCCAGCAGCATCACCGCAAGGCAGGCAGCGACGAGTGCCGGCCATTTTTTCTTTGCCGGTTTTCTTGTTGTCATATTGATCACCGTTCCTTTCCGCACTTCACAGCGGGAGAGAACGCCGCTCACATCGTCCGGCGCAGTTTTTTCAAGGGCCGAGGCCAGCCTCTGCTCCATCTTTTCGTTAGTCATCGGGCGTCATCTCCTTCCAGAGTACTTCGCATCTTTTTCAATGCTCTGTGATATTTTGACAGGACGGTAGGAAGCGTCAGCTCCAGCAAAGCCGCAATCTCTCGATGCTTCATGCCTGTGACCGCATGGAGCAGCACAATGCGCCGCTCCTCATCACTGAGAGCAGCCAACACCTGCTGCAGCACAATGCGCTCATCGGCATCCAGCCCGCACTCCTGTGCGGGAATGGCGTCCCATTCCTCCTCACTGAGTGCGGCATTTTTCTTTTCCCGCCGCAGACGCATCAGGCACAGGTTGCGGCACACGGTCAGCAGCCAGCCCATGGGTGACCCGGCGGGCCGGTACTGCTCCGCGCAGTCCCACACCTGCACATAGACATCCTGGGTCAGATCCTGGGCATCGTGCGCGTTTTTGAGGTACGACAGCGCCAGGCCGTACACAGCCGTTTTTGTCCGCTGATACAGCTCCGCCAGCGCCTCGCTCTCCCCTCCGGCAATGCTGAGAAGCAGCTGCTGCAGCTGGTGCCGCTCCTCCGCCGGGGCATATTCAGTTGTCATCAGCATACTGAGCATGGGCTTGCATCTCCTGTCATCCGGGTAATGCGCGAAGCGGGCGGTTTATTGCATGGGCTTAAAAAAAATATACTCTCTGCAGCTTCGTGTTATGGCGATTTGGAAAGCTCCGCTTTTCTGATTCTGATTATACCTCCAAATCACGGAATAATCTACCAATATGTTCCGTGCGGGCAGCCGCCATGGTGAATGTCTGTTTTCGCATGTAAGCCCCACCGGTGTTCCCGGTGGGGCTTACGCATATTATCTATCAATTCTTTTATTCCTGCCGCAAAAACAGCACACCCAGTGTGCCCGGCCCGCAGTGGGAGGACACGGTGCAGCCTGCCTGGGTCAAGAATACCTCCCGGAAGGGGGCCAGGGACTTCACCAGCTCCGTCAGCTGAGCCAGGGTATCCTCTGCGACGCCGCCGGAGTGGGTAATGAAGGCCCAATCCTCCACCACGGTCTTACCAGCCAGCCGCTCGGTGATGTACTGCCGGTAGACCCGTTCCATGGTACCCCGATACTTCTTGCAAACCACCAGCTTGCCCTCCCGCATCTCCAGGCAGGGCTTCAGCTTCAGCACGTTGGCGCCCAGGGCCGCCACGCCGCTGCAGCGGCCGCCCTTCCACATGTATTCCAGGGTGTCCAGCACAAAGCTGGTGTCGCTGTGAGGTGCCAGGCGGCGCAGCTCATCGGCAATATCCCCGGCCGCCATGCCTTCATCCCGCAGCTTGGCTCCCTGCAGGGCCAGCAAACCGCCGCCGGTGGAGAGCTGGCGGCTATCCACCACATGGATGCGTCCCGTCTCCAGCTCCGCCGCGGCTATAAGGGCGTTCTGGCAGGTGCCGGACAGGTCTGCACTGATGTCGATGTGGACGATGTCAAAGCCCTCCGCCAGGATGGCGCCAAAAAACTCCTTGAACTGCTCCGGACTCACTGCCGCCGTCTTGGGCAGGGTGCCGTCCCTATGGAAGTCGGCGTAGAGATCCTCGGAGGTATAGTGGCCGTCATCGGGGAAAATACGCTCTCCGGTCTGGATGGTCAAGGGCACAGTGCGTATCTGAAAGCGTTCCAGCAGTGCCGGGGTCAGGTCGCAGGTGCTGTCATAGGTGATGCAAACAGGTCTGGGCATGAAGCGATTCCTCCTATTTTCTTCTTCTCCATTTTAGTATACCCGCCCAACCTCAATACAGGCTCAAAAAAGCTCGATTTTTCAGGCGGGATGTGATAAAATCATAAAAAAGCTAAGGAGGGCTCGCATGTTTCGAATTTTGGTAGTCGAGGATGACGAGAGCACCCGTCTGCTCATGTGTGAGGTGCTGCGCCAGGCAGGCTATGAGCCCTGTCCCGCCCGAGACGGTGTGGAGGCCCTGGAGGTTATGGATCATTTCCAGTGCGACCTGGCCATCGTGGACATTACCATGCCCCGGATGGATGGCATCGCCTTCACCCAGACCCTGCGGGAGGGCAACTGTGACCTGCCGGTGCTCATGGTGACGGCCCGGGTGACTCAGGAGGATAAGCGCCGGGGCTTCCGGGCAGGAACGGATGACTATATGGTCAAGCCTGTGGACGAGGAGGAGATGCTCTGGCGTGTGGAGGCGCTGCTGCGGCGCTATCGCAGCACAGCGGAGCGGCGGCTGACGGTGGGCAGCACGGTTTTGGACCGGAGCGCCCTGCAGGTCATCACTCCCCAGGGCACCCAGCAGCTCACCGCCAAGGAGTTTATGCTGCTTCTGAAGCTGCTGAGCTATCCCCGGACTCTTTTCACCAAGCGTCAGCTTATTGATGATATCTGGGACCTGGACAGTGAGGTAGATGAGCACACCGTGGAGGTCTACATTTCCCGGCTTCGGGACAAATTCCGGGGCAATCCGGACTTTGAGCTGCGGACCATCCGGGGCTTTGGGTACATGGGGATGCCCAGGGAGGACGAGGATGAAAAAAAATAAGGTCAAAAAAGAGAATCCCCCGGCCCGGCTCCTATGGACCATGTTTTTGCTGGTGCTGGGAATGGTGATTGTATATGGGACCCTGGTGCTGGGTATCTTCGCTCTGGTCCAGCGCCTGGTGCGGCTGGACGAGAGCAACTACACCCTGGTGTGGCCCATTCTCTTTTTGACGGTGAGCGCCATTTTGGGCGTGGCGCTGGCCATCTTCATTTTTCGGGGATATTTAGCGCCGCTGTCCCGGCTGATGCAGGCCACCCAGGCGGTGGCCGCCGGGGACTACTCCGTGCGGGTGGAGCTGCGGGGGGCCCGGGGCGAGGTGGCGGAGCACATCTGCAGCTTCAACAAAATGGCTGAGGAGCTGGGCAGCGTAGAGATGCTGCAATCAGACTTCGTGAACACCTTTTCCCATGAGTTTAAGACGCCCCTTATCTCCATCCGGGGGTTTGCCAAGCTCCTGCAGAACCCGGACATCTCCGGGCAGCAGCGGGCCATCTATGCCGGGACCATCGCCCGGGAATCAGAACGATTGGCGGCTATGAGCACACATATTTTGGAGCTGACCCAGTTTGAAAATACGGAGATCGTGTCCGGCAAGACCCTATATAGCCTGGACGAGCAGCTGCGCCGGTGCATCCACCAGCAGGAGCGGAGCTGGCTGCAGAAGGGGCTGACCGTGGAGGGGGACCTGGATCCCACGGATTACTACGGAAATGAGGAGCTGGTAGAGCACATCTGGTCCAACCTCATCTCCAACGCCATCCGCTTCACCCCTGCCGGCGGACAAATCACCGTAGTTCTGCGCAAGGAAGATGCGGAGATCACCGTGTCTGTCTCCGACACCGGCATCGGCATGGATGAGGAGACCCAGCGGCACATTTTCGATAAGTTTTACCGGGCGGAGCCATATCCGGACAGCCGCGGCAACGGCCTTGGCCTATCCATCGTGCGGCGGGCGGTAGAGCTGTGCGGCGGAGAGATTGAGGTGTTCTCTCAGCCCGGCAAGGGCTCCACCTTTACCGTGACGCTGTCCCCGACTGACCGGAATTGAGCTCCCTCCCCCCGGCGGCAGATCCTTCCACTTCCCGGTTGCAAAACGTGTTGAAGTCGTGTATAGTATAGAAATACCTATTGGGAGGTCATACTATGAAAGAAAAAATGCAGCCGGGGAAGCTGGTCCCCCGGTACGCTGTTCCTTGGCTGTTGAGTGCCCTGGTGTGGCAGCTGGGCTTGTATTTTTTGGCCAAGCTGCTGACGGATGGCCGCTTCCATTACGATCTGTCCATTTTCCTGGATGATAAAATTCCCTTTGTTCCCTTTTTCATGCTGATCTATTGGGGGGCGTATTTCTCCTGGGGAATAAACTATATCCTGGCCGCCCGAGAAAATCGGGACCACTGCCGCCGCTGTATTACCGCCGACATGATCGCCAAGGCCCTGTGCTTTGTGATCTTCCTGCTGCTGCCCACCACCATCGCCCGGCCGGAGGCAGGCGGAAGCGGCCTCATCGGCTGGCTCACTCGCATCATTTACATGGCGGACACGCCTGTGACTCTGTTCCCATCCATCCACTGCCTGGATTCCTGGCTGTGCTGGCGGTTTTTAGTGAAATGCAAAAAAGTGCCCCGGTGGTATAAATGGGTGAACTTTGTATTCTCGCTGCTGGTGTGCGCCTCCACTGTGCTGGTAAAGCAGCATGTATTCGTGGATATTTTTGCGGGCATCGCCGTGGCGGAGCTGGGGCTGCTGCTCTCCCGCCGGGTATGGGATAGCCTGGAGAAGCGGAAACCGTCCGGAATATGAAAAACGCAGCCGCGCTTTTGGAGGAATACCCTATGAAAAGGATCATCTCATTTTTTCTGTGTGTACTGATGACGGCGGCCCTGCTGGCCGGCTGCGGCGACAGAAAGCAGCGCACCACCTGGATCATCGCCGTGGACGGGGATTTCAGCCCCTTTGTGTGCGCCGATGCGAACGGCAAGGCTGTGGGCCTGGATGTGGAGCTCCTGGACGCCATCGCCCGGGATCAGAACTTCCGGTATGAGCTGCGCCCCTCGGATTGGGACACCGCCATGAGTGTGTTCACCTCCCACCAGGCTCAGGTTCTCATGGGCAGTATCGCCAGCTCTCAGGAGCGGATCGACGGTGGCTGGTTCTTTTCCCATAGCTTTTATAACGGCGTGACCCAGAGCATGGCCATGGAGCCCAGCAGCGACACCAATACTCTGGAGGACCTGGCCGGCAAGGCCGTGGCAGTGGTCTCCGGCACTCTGGGTGCCGCCTACGCCGAAAGCGTGAAGGATAAATATGGCTTCTCCATCGCCACCTTCAGCGATTCCCACTCCATGTACGCGGCGGTGCTGAAGGGTCGGGCGGCCGCCTGCTTTGAGGACACCCCCGCCCTGCGGGACAGCATCGCCGGCGGCGTAGCCCTGGAGCTGGTCCCCGGCAGCGAGGGAGCAGCCTCCGATTACTGTGTGGCTATTTGCGACGAAAAGGACCGGCCGTTTCTGGAGCTGTTCAACCAGGGCCTGGCCAATATCCGCGCCAACGGCATCTATGATGCCATCCTCGCGAAGTATGCGGATACCCTATAAAAAGCCTATGGTATATTTTGTGCAGTTTGCCAGTTGCATTTCCCCATTGGATTTCGTATACTAAACCATCATAAGAAAGCAGAGGGACGGACATGACCCATTTTGCTATGAACAGCTGCAGCAAGGCCATCTGTATGGTCTGTTGTTGTTGTGGGCATTTTGGTCATGTATGTTCTGCTGGTTCGCCGAAAAACTGATTTTTTCGGATTTATTATTTGTTTATCGATCGGCAGAGGGTGCATGATGCATCCTCTGCCTTTTGTATTGAATGCATCGGCATCTCCCGCCCCACACAGAAAGGAAGATCATTGTGAACATCTATCGCTCTGCATCCCAACTGGTCGGCCACACCCCCCTGCTGCAGCCTGTGCGCTACACGGAGCAGCTCCGCCTGCCCGCCACCGTGCTGGTCAAGCTGGAATCCTTCAACCCCGCCGGCTCCGTAAAAGATCGTGTAGCCCTGGAAATGATTGAAGACGCCGAAAAAGAGGGCAAGCTCCTGCCCGGCGGCACCATCGTGGAGCCCACCTCCGGCAACACCGGCATAGGTCTCGCGGCCATGGGCCTGGCCCGTGGCTACCAAGTCATCCTCACCATGCCCGAGTCCATGAGCCTGGAGCGCCGGCAGCTGCTGGCCGCCTACGGTGCGCAGCTGGTGCTGACCCCTGCCAAGGGCGGTATGGCGGGCGCCGTGGAAAAGGCCAAGGAGCTCGCCGCTGCGGTCCCGGGCAGCTTCCTGGCCGGTCAATTTGATAACCCCGCCAATCCCCGGGCCCACTACCGCACCACCGGCCCCGAGATCTGGCACGATACCGACGGTCAGGTGGACATCTTCGTGGCTGGCGTAGGTACCGGCGGCACCGTTACAGGCGTGGGCCGCTACCTGAAGGAGAAGAACCCCCGCGTGCGGATTGTGGCCGTGGAGCCTGCCGCCTCTCCCCTGCTCTCCGGCGGCAAGGCCGGGAGCCACGGGCTCCAAGGCATCGGCGCCAACTTTGTGCCGGAGAACCTTGACCGCAGCGTGGTGGACGAGGTGATCCCCGTGTGGGAGAAGGATGCCTACGCCGCCGCCCGGCTGCTGGCCGGTACCGAGGGCGTGCTGGTGGGCATCAGCTCCGGCGCCGCCTTGCACACCGCAGGCCAGCTGGCCCGCCGCCCTGAGAATGCCGGCAAGACCATCGTGGCCCTGCTGCCCGACACCGGTGACCGTTACCTTTCCACACCACTGTTTCAGGAGTGATTTATGATGAGTGAAAACCATATCTGCGCCGCAGCCAAAGCCATGGCGCAAACCTATACCACCGGCTCCGTACCGCTGTACGGCAAGAAGCTGCGTCTCCCGGACCGGCAGGCTGTGATCCTACTCATAAAGGACATCCGGCGGCTGATCTTTCCCGCCTACTACGGGGAGGCGGCTCTCATGAGCCTGGCCCCGGAGGACTATGCCGCGCTGCTCTTGGAGCGCATCGAAAAGCAGCTTTTCCGGCAGATCGCCTTGACCCTGCCGGAGGAGCAGGAGGACCGGGCCGCGGAGCTGGCCGCCGAAATGGTGACTCGTCTGCCCAAAATTGCCCGCATGGTACAGCTGGACCTGGAGGCCACCTTTGACGGTGATCCCGCCGCCGGCTCCCGAGAAGAAATACTGTTTTCCTATCCCGGCCTATTTGCCATCCTGGTATATCGGGTAGCCCACGAGCTCTACGAAATGAAGATCCCCATCCTGCCCCGGATGATGGCCGAGTACGCCCACAGCCACACGGGCATCGACATCCATCCCGGTGCGCAGATCGGCGATCACTTCTTCATCGACCACGGCACGGGCATCGTGGTGGGTGAGACCACGATCATCGGCGATAGGGTAAAGCTCTACCAGGGCGTGACCCTGGGCGCCCTGTCCACCCGGGATGGGCACCATTCTCAGCCCGGCAAGCGCCACCCTACCGTAGAGGACGATGTGACCATCTACTCCGGTGCGACCATTCTGGGCGGCAATACCACCATCGGCCGGGGCAGCGTGGTGGGCGGCAACGCCTTCCTCACCAGCTCCGTGCAAAAAGACACCCGGGTGGTGATTCACGCTCCGGAAACCGTGTTCAAAAGCCGCAAGGGCGAACAATAACCAATAAAAGCAGCCCTCGGCCGGTTGGCCGAGGGCTTTGCAGCTATCTCGAAGGTTTTATTTTGCCAGCGGGACGGTTTTCTTGCTGCCCAAAAGCAACGATGTGATGAGCGCTGTCAGCGGCACGGCCAAAATTACACCAATGCTGCTGGCGATGCCGCTGATGACCTCCGTCGCCATATAGGGCGAGCTGACGAGCTGCCGGGGATCCAGCCCCAGGGAGCACAGGTAGATGATAAACACCAATCCGCTGCCCAAAAATGCCAGGATCAGCGTGTTGGTCATGGTTCCCACCATGTCCCGGCCGATGTTCATGCCCGAGCGGAAAAGCTCCTTGCCGCTGCGATCCGGAGCCACGGTATGCACCTCCGTCAATGCCGAGGAAATGCTCATGGCCACATCCATCACCGCACCCAGGGCGCTGATGACCACCCCCGCCACCAGCAAACCCCGCAGGCCCAAAGGGGTGCCCGTCTGCCGCAGCTGCAGCAGCGGCTCCACCTCCGCCAGCCGCAGCCCATCAACGTGCAGAAGCCCCTGTGCCAGCAGGCCGAACAGCAGGGCCAGAGCCGTACCGGCGATGGTGCCCAGCGCCGCGCAGATGGTCTTGCTGGTCACGCCGCCCAGGATCACCATGGTCACGACGGTGATATATGCGCACGCCAAAAATACCGTCAGCAGCGTAGGCGCGCCCTTCATCAGCAGCGGAATCATAATAAAGAACAGGCACACCAGCGTAATGGCCAGGGCCACCAGGGATTTTGCGCCCACCTTGCCGCCCACGGCCACCGTGGCCAGCAAAAACAGGCCCACAATCACCGCCAGGCCCACGGCCCGGTCATACTCATATACCGTGGCGGTGTGGTTGCCGTCAGAATAAGTGGAGATCAGCACCACCGCCCGCTGCCCCTCCTTCAGGGCCTGGCCGTACAGGGGGCCCACATAGTTGCTGACCTGCATGGTCTCGCCCTTGTACTGGCCCGTGCGGATCTCAGCCAGCAGCAGCTGTTCGCCCCGATAGCCATTGTCGGACACGGGATCCTGCTCGGTGTTGTCCGACAGGACATCGGTGATGACGGCGGTCTCATACTCGGCGTAATCCTCGCCCCGGGACTGCGGCTGCTCATGGGTCGCCGCCAGGGCCCGCACGATAATAAACACCACCACCGCCGCCGCCAGGATGATGCAGCTGAGCCGATTTTTGCCCCACCAGGCTCTTACGTCCGGCCTTGTGCTTTTCCCCTTGGATTTCTTCATAGGAGCAACCTCCGTGTCCTCATTTTTTTCAGCATAGCAATTTCTCCACCCGATGTCAAGAGGCAGGTTCCGGCGAAGCAGTTTGGGCATTTTTCATAAGATAAGCAAAATTTTTCCTCCGTTTTTCACTAAAATTAAAAAACCGGTGGCAATCTGTATCGGGATGTGGTAAAATATCTCCATCAACACAAAAAGTTTGCTCTCGTTTCCCGGCATCCTTCACAGCCTGCTGTCCTGGTCGACGGAATTCCAAGTAGCATTTCTTACAGTGGTTGTGCAGGGTCGTCTCCCCACGCAGTTGGGGCATGCGGCTTTTTCTGTCTCCGCAGATTTCACCCAGGTTTAACAGAGGCGCGGTTTCGGATTTTTCATAGTGGCTTTATGACGAAAGAACGGGCCCGCCTACCCGGGCCCCAGGGGGCAAGCTACCGTGTAAAAATGAACAGGAGGGATCAGATTTTGAAGAAGAGAGGACATAGCAGGCGGCTCCTGTCCGTCCTGCTGGCGCTGGTCATGCTGCTGTCGCTGCTGCCCACAGCGGTGTTCGCGGCAGACCCGGCGCCACAGACCTTCAAAAAGGTCACGTCCGCCGAAGAGTTGGTCACCGGCCAATATGTGCTGGTGGACGAAAAGGGCTTCTCGCCCAAGGAACTCAGCGGCAATTGGGTCACCACAGTGGCCGTCACGGTCAACGGTGCCACAGCCACAGCATCCGAGGGCATATGGACCATCACCGTGAGTGCAGATGGCGTTGTCCTCACCGATGCCAACAGCGTATCCATCGCCCCCTCGGGCGGCAACAACAATGGCATTAAGAGCGGCAGCTACAAGTGGTCTGTTGCTTTTGCTAATGGCGCCTTTTCCTTCTCGGGGCAAGGCTCCGACACCGTAAAGTTGGCAGGAAATGCCGGCTCCAGCAATCAGTACAAGGCATATAAAAACAGCACTGTTTCCGCTAAACCCAACGGCTATCCCAGCAATTTCACTCTCTATAAGCTGGACGCTGCCCCCGCCCGTCAGAGCGGCATCGTCACAGACCTGACCACCCTGCAAGATGGCGACAAGGTCGTCGTATTCAACCCCTCTGTCAAAAAGGCCATGTCCGCCACAGCGGTAGCCACTTATTACCGCGCCGGTGTGGATGTGACGCTGGATAGCGCCAATAAGCTCACCGGCTACGGCGATACCGAGCTGTGGACCCTGGGCATCAAGGACGGCAAGTATACCTTTACCACCGCCGATGGCAAGAAGCTCTCCATGGGTGCCAGCTATTCCAGCATTCCCCTGGATGATGTGAACACCGAGTGGACCATCACCTCCGCCGCCACCGAGGGCTGCTTCTACATCAAGAATGTCGTCCGCGGCAACGCCCTCCAGTGGTATGCCGACAAGGTCAACTTCAGCTCCAAGGCCTCCATCAGCACCACTGACGAGGCCCTGTTCGCCCAGCAGTTCTACCTGGTGATCGACTCCGGCAGCGAGACCCCCGACCCCGAGCCGGGACCCACCGCCCTCATCAAGGGCGGCAAGTATGTCATCTATAACCCCGGCAGCGGCAAGGCCATGTCCGCCGACGCCACCGGCACCTATTACCGGGCCGGTAAGGATGTCACCGTCACCAATGGCAAGGTGGATAATCCCTCCGCCGACCTGATTTGGACGGTTAGTTCCACTGACGGCGTCTACACCATCACCACTTCCGACGGCAGGAAGCTGTCCATGAACGCAGACCGCAATAGTCTGCCCCTGGACGAGGTCAATGACACCTGGAAGGTGGAAAAAGCCAAGACCGACGGCTGCTTCTACCTCATTAACGCCAACCGCCCCACCTATTATGTGGAGTGGTTTGTCAACAGCTCCAAGGGCTTCGAGGAGTTCACCACTTATACCTATAAAGAAGCCAGTGATAACCTCTATACCCTGCAGTTCATCCCTGTGAGCGGCTCCGACCAGCCCTCCGGCGGTCTCCCCACCGTGGGCGACCAGGTGGTCATCTACAACCAGAATGCCCAGGCTGTCCTGGCTGCGCAGAACGATAATGCAACCAGCCCCGCCATCAACAAGGCCGCCGCCACCATTCAGGATGGCAAGGCTACCTGCGCCAACGGCGCCGTGGTGTTCGAGGTGCAGAAAAACGGCGACTACTACCGCTTCTACAACAAGACCTACGGCTACCTCTGCGCAAACGGCACCGGCAACAACGCTTTCTATACCCAGACCGCCAGCGACGATGCCGATTGGCTGGTCCGCACCTGCTCCGGCGGCGTGGGCGGCTACGAAATGGAGCACCGCACCGCCAAATTCAGCGGCAAATACAGCCAGTGGCTGGAGTATTACAGTGACAGCTTCAAGGTCTATTCCATGTATAATGTCACCGACTACACCATCTACTCCTTCTTCTTCTACCCCGTAGCGGAGGGCACTACGACTGTGGACGGCGTCGTGAATAACCCCGCCGTGGTCCTGGGCGACCTGCCCTATGCCTATGTGGGCACGGACTATTCCTTCACCTTCACCGTGGACGCCCCCTTCGGCGTGCGGGGTGACATGACCGCCAAGCTCAATGGCGCCGCGCTCACCGTCACCAAGGGCGAGGATGGCACCTACACCGTCACCATCCCCGCCGCCTCCGTCACGGGCGATCAGCTCACCGTGAACATCAGTGGCACGGACAATAAGTACATTCCCATCTCCGCCGCCGCTGAGATCACCGTTAAGGACGAGCCCGTCCTTGCCGATCCCACCCCCGCCCGGGGCAGCCAGACCGGCGAGGATAAGCGTCCCGCCATTTCCGTGGCCCTGGCCAATGCCGGCCAGAACCCCACCGTCACCATGTCCGTGGGTGGCAAGGCCGTGACACCCACCTATGAAAGCGGCCGTGTCACCTACACCCCCGCCGCTGACATGACCGATGGCCGCGTCGACGTTAAGGTCACCGCCACCCGCGCCGACGGCAAGTCTGCCGAATTCAGCTGGTTCTTCACCGTGGGCAAGACCACCTATCAGCCCTACTTCGGGCAGCTCCATAGCCATACCCAGTATTCCGACGGCTCCGGCACGCTGGACAGCGCCCTGAGCTATATCAGAAGCCTGCCCGACAGCGCCAACGTCCAGTTCGTGGCCTTCACCGACCACTCCAACTATTTCGATTCCAAGAATGCCCCCAATGTGGAGGCCGCCCTCTATGACACCTCCCTGGTCAAGGATTCCGATGCCAGCCACAGCTGGAAGACCTACAAGGACACCATCGCCCAGTTCAACAAGGACAACGCCGGCGACATGGTGGCCATCGGCGGCTTCGAGATGACCTGGTCCGGCGGCCCCGGCCATATCAACACCTTCAATACCCCCGGCATCGTCTCCCGCAACAACAGCACCCTGAACAACAAGACCGATGATGCGGGCATGAAAGCCTATTACGACCTGCTGAGCCAGGCCGAGGGCGCAAACTCCATCAGCCAGTTCAACCACCCCGGCACCACCTTCGGCAACTTCAAGGATTTCAACTACTGGGATCCCGTCATCGACAGCCGTATGTACATGGTGGAGGTGGGTAACGGCGAGGGTCAGATCGGCGCCGGCGGCTATTATCCCAGCTATGAGCAGTACATCATGGCGCTGGATAAGGGCTGGCACCTGGCCCCCACCAACAACCAGGATAACCACAAGGGCAAGTGGGGCAATGCCAACGATGCCCGCGACGTCATCCTCACCGATAGCTTTACCGAGGACGGAATCTACGAGGCCATCCGCGCTCTGCGCATGTACGCCACCGAGGATAAGAATCTGGAGCTGACCTACACCGTCAACGGCCTTATGATGGGCTCCAGCATCACCGAGGTCCCCGATAAGCTGAATATCGAGGTCACCGTCAACGATCCCGACGCCTCCGACTCCATCGCCAAGGTGGAGGTGGTGGCCAACTCCGGTAAGGTAGCCTATACCTGGGATAACGCCGCCCAGCTGAAGAGCGGCAAGCTCTCTGTCACCCTGGATCCCAGCTACAGCTACTACTTCATCCGCGTCACCCAGAAGGACGGCGACCTGGCCGTCACCTCCCCCGTGTGGGTGGGTGAGAGCCTGAAGCTGGGCATCTCCAACATGGTCTGCGGTACCGCCACTCCCGTCACCGACGAGGAGCTGACTCTCACCACCACCTTCTTCAATAGCGAGGGTAGCGATGCCACCATCAAGTCCCTGACCTACTCCATCGGCGGCACCGTCATCGGCACCGACAAGAGCGGCTATACCCTCGCCAAGAGCAGCACCCTGGATGTGCCCTTTAAGTATACCCCCACCGCCGCCCGGGTGTTCACTGTGCAGGTCACCGCCGTGGTGGAGCAGGGCGGCAACGAGTACACCTTCACCAAGACCGTCGGCCTGGATGTCCTGGACGCCGACTCCCTGGTCTACATCGGCCTGGACGGCTCGCACCACAATGAGTATATCAACGGAAACTACAGCGATACCATGGGTAATTTCCAGACACTCGCAAACAAGTATGGCGTCCGCCTTGTAGAGCTGATGACGAAGGACGAGCTGATGAACGCTTGCAATAACCCCAAGTTCAAGGCAATTGTTCTCACGGCTCCGTCTCGTCGTGAAAAGGCCACTGGAAACGGCATCGACTGCTATGCGGATGATGAGCTTGCAGCGATCAAGGCCTATAATGAAAAGGGCGGCATTGTGCTCGTCATGGGTTACTCTGACTATTATGAGACCGCAGCCGGCGGATGCAATGTTACTCTGACGCCGGAACAGCACATGGCTGCACAGCAGAACCTGATCCTTGCGGCCCTGGGATCCAAACTGCGCTTGGGCGACGATCAGACATCGGATACGGCCCATAATGATGGCCGTAATTACGGCATCTATACCGCCAGCTATGGCACCTCCGAGCTTTTAGAGGGCTTGGTTTATAGCGAAGAAGCGCCCTTTGATACCAAGTACTCTCAGGTGTTCAGCCAGTACGGCGGCTGCTCGGTGTACATTGTGGATGAAAACGGTACGCCTGTCAGCGCAGTTCCGTCCACGGTAACGCCGGTTGTATACGGCAATGCCACCACTGCCTCCGGCGATGGGGACAGCGACGGCCTTGGCGGCGCAACCATGCCCAAATATGATGGTAATATCCTGCTGCTTGCTACGGAAAAGATCGGAAACAACGGTATGATCCTTGTGACCGGCGGTACAATGATGGCAGACTGGCAGCTCCAGGTTAAGCCGGAGGATATTGACTCCGGTGCTGACCTGCTGTACTCCAACTATACCATCATGGAGAACCTGCTGCAGATCATCAACCCCGTGAAGATCACCCCCATCTCTGAGGTCCATGCCCAGAAGGAGGAAGGCTTCAAGTACACCATCGAGGGCATCGTCACCTCCAACGCCTCCGGACACGATAAGGATACCGCCTTCTTCGATTGCATCTATGTCCAGGATGAAACCGGCGGCATCAACTGTTTCCCCGTGGCAGGCGACTTCAAGATCGGCGACCGGGTCCGCGTCAGCGGCACCACCAGCTCCTACCAGGGCGAGCGCCAGCTGGCCGTCACCAGCATCACCAAGCTGGACGAGGGTACGCCCGTGACGCCTAAGGCCGTCACCTCCACCCAAGTTAACGACGGCTCCGTTCTGGGGCAGCTGGTCACCCTCAATGGCTATGTCACCGGCATCGAGATGGCCAACGGCAAGGTTCAGACCATCTTGGTCCGGGATCCCCAGGGCCAGGTAGCCCGTGTGTTTATCGACGGCTATATCTGCCCCGACAGCGAGGTGCAGAACCTGAAGGTGGGCTGTGAAATTGCGGCCACCGGCCTTGCCTCCTATGACAACACCTTCGTTCTCGAGGACGGCACCCCCATGGCGCCCCGCATCCGCACCCGGAACCGGGCGGACATCGTCTGCACCGACCACACCCACGCTTTCGGTGCCTGGACCGTCACCACTCCCGCCACCTGCACCGCAGACGGTGTGGAGACCCGCTCCTGCGCCTGCGGCGAGACCGAGACCCGGACTATCCCCGCCACCGGCCACACCTTCGGTGATTGGACCGTCACTACTCCCGCCACCTGCACCACAGACGGTGTGGAGACCCGCTCCTGCGCCTGCGGCGAGACCAAGACCCGGGCTATCCCCGCCACCGGCCACACCTTCGGTGACTGGACCGTCACCACTCCCGCCACCTGCACTGCAGACGGCGTGGAGACCCGCTCCTGCGCCTGCGGCGAGACCGAGACCCGGGCTATCCCCGCCACCGGCCATGTGGACGCCGACAATGACGGCAAGTGCGATGTCTGCCAGACGGTCCTCGCGCCCGTGAACCCCGGCGATCCCGATAATCCCACCCCGGATAATCCCACCCCGGATAATCCCGATAAGCCTACGCCCGACACACCCGACAAGCCCGCCACCGGCGACAATAGCGCCATGGTGCTTTGGGTATCTGTCATGAGCATCACGGCTCTGGCCGGCGCTGCATTGATTCGTTCCAAGAAGCGCCGCGCCTGATCGGCATATCCCCGGCAAAAGAAACCCCCACAGAGGAGAGGCTCCGTAGAGTCTCTCCTCTCCTGTTGTCAAAAAGCCCTGTCATTACGAGCCAATCCGCAGACTGGTGTGGCAATTCGTTTCTAACACGCATGCGTTACACATTTCGCGGAGATTGGCAGCATAAACACTGCGGATTCCCACGTCGCTTCGCTCCCCGGAATGACAGGGGGTATCCCCCGGTTGACGGTACCGCCGGGCCGGGGTATACTGAATACGCAGGCCCCATTCCCATACCATTCCACTTCCGGAGGACTTGACCATGACGAAACCCCATTTTCCTCAGACCCCCACAGCTAACCGCCTCTCCCCCGTTCTTGACCCGGTGCTGGACGCCATCCGGTCGCTGCTGGACCGGCAGGAACAGGTGCTTGTAGCTATTGACGGCCGCTGCGGTGCAGGAAAAACCACCCTGGCCGCCCGATTACAGGCGGAGCTGCCCTGCCGGGTGTTCCACATGGACGACTTCTTCCTCCAACCCTATCAGCGCACGCCGGAACGGCTGCAGGCCCCCGGGGAAAATGTGGATCACGAGCGCTTCCTGCAGGAGGTGCTGCTGCCCGCCGCCCGGGGCGAGGCCGTGGTTTACCGGCCCTATCTCTGTGCCCGTGAGGTCCTGGGGTCGGCCGTTTTTGTCCCGCCGGCCCGGCTGACTATTGTGGAGGGCTCCTATGCCTGCCACCAGGCCCTGTGGCCCTACTATCACCTGCGCATCTTCCTCACAGTGGATCCCCGGGAGCAGCTGCGCCGCATAGAGGCACGCAGCGGCCCGGAAAAACTCCGGCAGTTTATAGATCGCTGGATCCCCCTGGAGGAGCAGTATTTCCGAGCCTGTTCTCTGGCGGAGCGGTGCGATTTTTTCCTAAGAGCATGAACCCGCCGATCAAAAGTTGCCGAATTTTCCCGCTTATTTTTTCTCGTTTCTTGTGTATATTGCACAATTTCTTCCTCCTTTTTTTGGCGCAGCATTTTTTTAAAAGGATTCCCTTTTTTTGAAAAATCCTGTATGATAAAGGGTACAGAGGAACGTATATACGTTTCTAAATTTTAAAGGAGGAAAAGAACCATGCGGAAAGTTTTAGCACTGCTTCTGTCTGTAGTCATGGCGCTGTCTCTGATGGTGACCACGGCCTGGGCAGACCCGGTGGAGCAGGATCTGGCCGGCAAAACCGTCATCCTGCACACCAATGATGTGCACGGCGAAATCGCCAGGTACGCCAAAGTGGCCGCGCTGAAGGCCGAGCTTGAGGCTCGGGGCGCAGATGTCATCCTGGTCGATGCCGGCGACTACAGCCAGGGCACCATCTATGTCAGCGTTAACAAGGGCGCCGACGCCGTAACCATGATGAATGCCGCCGGCTACGATCTGGCCACCATCGGCAACCACGAGTTTGACTACGGCTACGAGCAGCTAATGCTGAACATGGCCAAAGCAAACTTCCAGGTGCTGTGCGCCAACGTCAGCAAGGATGGCAAGTCCATTTTTGACGCAAACACCATCATCGAAAAGGGCGGCATGAAGATCGGCTTCTTCGGCTTAGAGACCCCCGAGGCGCAGACCAAGGCCAACCCCGCCCTGATCCAGGGCCTGACCTTCCTGGGTGCGAAGGATATGTACGCTGCCGCCCAGGCTCAGGTGGATGATCTGAAGGCCCGGGGCGCGGATGCGGTGATCTGCCTGGCCCACCTGGGTGTGGACAGCAGCTCTGAGCCCAATACCTCCTATGACCTGCTGAAAAACGTGCCCGATATCGACTTCGTCATTGACGGCCACTCCCATTCCGTGATGCAGGCCGGCGCAGCGAAGCTCCAAACCGGCGTGGATGAGAACGGCAAACCCACTTATATCGACAACCCCCATTATGAGCTGCCCATCCAGTCCACCGGCACTAAGCTGGCCTATGTGGGTGTCCTGATCATTGACAACAAGACCAAGCTGCCCGTGGGTCTGGGGATGCTGGACCTGGGTCAGTATGAGTACGAGGATGCCAAGGTGACCGCAGCCGCCAAGGCCATTATGGAGCCCATTGACGCGGAATACAGTGCGGTGTTTGCCAAGTCTGAGGTAGAGCTCAACGGCGACAAGGAGCCGGGCAACCGCACTCAGGAGACCAACCTGGGCAACCTTATCACCGATGCCATGATGTGGGCCATCAAGACCAAGGCCCCCGGCGTTGACATGACCAATGCCGTGGCCCTCACCAACGGCGGCGGTATCCGCGCGTGGATCCACGCAGGGGATATTTCCAAGGCGGACGTGACCACCGTTCTGCCCTTCGGCAACACCCTGGCCGTGGTACACGTCAAGGGCAGCGAGCTGCTGGAGGCGCTGGAGGCATCCACCTTCTGCACGCCCATCTCTTTGGGTGGCTTCCCCCAGACGGCGGGCATGAAGCTCACCGTGGACTGCACCAAGGACTATGACAAGGCCGATGACACCTATCCCGGCTCCACCTACTATGGCCCCAAGAGCATCAACCGCGTCACTATCGAAAGCATCAACGGCCAGCCCTTTGATCCCAATCAAACCTACGCCGTAATCACCAACAACTTCACTGCAGCCGGCGGCGACACCTATTATGCCTTTGCGGCTGCCTCCAGCCAGTTCGACACCGGCCTGCCCCTGGACGAGATTGTGATGGAGTATATCACCACCGTCTTGGGCGGCGTTGTGGGGCAGGAGTATGCCGAACCCGATGGCCGCATGACCGTCATCCTGCCCCCTGATGAGGACGACGACAAGATCACCATCGGCGGCCTGGACGCCAACATCTGGATGACCAAGTACGGCAATGTGTATACCGACTGCAAGGCCGAAAAGTTCATGGGCGACATGGGCTTTAACTGGGGTGACCTGGTCACCGTGGAGTTCCTGGGCAAGACCCTGACTCTGCCCGTGATCCCCACCTATTCCTATGTGGATTCCGGCAAGCCTGCCATCATCGTGGAAAAGGGCGAGGATGGCAATCCCACGGGCTATGTGAGCATGGCCATCAACATGGGCAACTTTGCCGAGACCTATGAGCTGGCCGTAAAGCATACGGACGAGGATAAGAACTGGTACTGGACCGCCTGGGAGGGCGTGACCTACCCCGTGGAGGTCACCTTCACTATGGCAGAGAAGGACGGCTACCGGGCGGAGTATATCCTCCACGAGCTGCAGCGCACCAACGACCGGGCGGACTATCCCGACCTGACGGATGAGGAGTTTGCCAACTTCCGCAATGTGGCCACTACCGGCATGGGCAAGAATCTGCTCTACCGCGGCTCCTCCCCCATCAATCCCGAGCTGGGCCGCAGCGGCTATGCCGATGCCGCACTGAAGAAGGCCGGCGTCACCGTCATCATGAACCTGGCGGACAGCGAGGCGGATGCCAAGGCATATGAGGGCTTTGCCGACACCTATTATGCCGGCCAAAAGGTCATTTACCTGAATCTGGGTGTGGACTTCACCGCTCCCGAGTTCCAGGCCGGTTTGGCGGATGGTCTGCGCTTCTTTGCCGCTAACAAGGGCGTATACTATGTCCACTGCACCGAGGGCAAGGACCGCGCCGGCTTCGTCAACGCCCTGCTGGAGTGCCTCATGGGCGCCACCTTCAATGAGGTGGTGGATGACTATATGACCACCTATTATAACTACTACGGCGTGGAGCCGGGCACCGATAAGTATACTGCCATCGCCGAGAGCAACATCATCAAGACCCTTCAGACCGCCTTCGGTGTGGAGGATCTGTCCAAGGCCGACCTGCAGAAGGGTGCCAAGGACTATATGAAGGCCATCGGCCTGACGGATGCGGAGATCACCTCTCTGATGACCAACCTGGGCTACAAGGCGCCCGCCACCGGCGATACCGGCGTGGTGCTGTATGTGGGCCTGGCCGTTCTGGCCTTGACCGGCGGCGTATTCGTTGCCCGGAGGAAGGAACTGTTTTGATTCCTATCTCTGCCCCCTCCTGTAACGGCCGGCAGGGACGCATTGCAAAATAGCGACTAAAAAAAGACGAGTAAGCAGTGCTTACTCGTCTTTTTTATAATTCAGATAAAACTCAAAGCCCAAATTAAAGTCAGTATACCATAAAAGGGGGGCAGCATCCAGCTGCTATTTTTGTTAAACAGTGCAATTCAGCTGCCGGCGCCAGCGGCGCGGTGCCTTATTGACAGGCCGGGCGGGCAGCGTTTATAATGTATATTGTATGCTATATATCCATGAATTATAAGAGGTGAGCGTATGAAAGCTACAGTAGTCGTGGACAACCGGGGAAACGGAATCCTTTCGGGAGAATGGGGCCTGTGCATTTATATCGAGTATGGTGAAAAACACATTCTGCTGGACACAGGAGCATCTGACCTGTTCGTGCAAAACGCAGAAAAGCTGGGCCTTGATCTGACAGCAGTGGACGCGGCGGTGCTATCCCACGCGCATTACGATCACGCAAATGGCATGGAGGCATTCTTCCGCTGCAACAGCAGGGCAAAGTTCTATGTGGGGCACACCTGCGGGGCGGATTGCTACTACAAAAGGCTGTTTTTGCGGCGGTACATCGGTGTGCCGAAGACCGTGCTACAGGACTTTCGGGATCGGATCGTGTATGCCGGGAAGGAGCCCACGGAGATCCTGCCGGGGGTATATCTGGCTCCGCACAAGACGGCGGGCTTGGCCCGGATAGGTCGGCGGGAGAATATGTACCGCCGGACGAATGGCCGGTGGATCCCGGACGACTTTTCCCACGAGCAGAGCCTGGTGCTGGACACGGAGAAGGGGCTTGTGATCTTCAACAGCTGCTCCCACGGCGGGGCGGCCGACATCATCCGAGAGGTGGCGGGGATGTTCCCGGGCAAGACGGTATATGCCATCATCGGCGGCTTTCATCTATATAACAAATCCAAGCCGGAGGTGCTGGCGCTGGCAAAGGAAATTCAGCAAACCGGCATCGCCTATGTGTGTACCGGGCACTGCACCGGGGAGCAGGCCTATCAGCTGCTGCACCGGGAGCTGGGTGAGAAGCTGCACCCGCTGCAGGTGGGCCTGGTCATGGAGTTTTAAGAAAAGAACACGGAGGAAATCAGAATGCTGAAAATCGAACATCTGACAAAGACCTATGGGGAGAAAAAGGCGGTGGATGACCTGAGCCTGCACATTCATGCGGGGGAAATCTATGGCTTTATCGGCCACAACGGCGCCGGCAAGACCACCACTCTTAAATCCGTGGCAGGAATTTTGCGGTTTGACGGCGGGGAGATTCTGGTGGACGGCAAGTCCGTGCGCACCCAGCCCCTGGAATGTAAAAAGATGATTGCCTACATCCCCGATAATCCGGACCTGTATGAATACATGACGGGCATCAAGTACCTGAACTTCATCGCCGACATCTTCGGCGTGAGTGCCCAGGCCCGCCAAGAGCGCATCCGCAAGTACGCCGATCTATTTGAACTGACGGCGGACCTGGCCCAGCCCATTGCCGCCTACTCCCACGGCATGAAGCAGAAGCTGGCCATTATCTCCGCTTGGCTCCACGAGCCCAAGCTCATCATCATGGATGAGCCCTTCGTGGGCCTGGACCCCAAGGCAGCTCACATCCTCAAGGGGATGATGCGGGAGCTGTGCAGTGCGGGCGGTGCCATCTTCTTCTCCACCCATGTGCTGGAGGTGGCCGAAAAACTGTGTGACAAGGTGGCCATTATCAAAGGAGGCAAGCTCATCCGCTCCGGCACTATGGAGGAAGTGAAGGGGGATGCCTCTCTGGAGTCGGTATTCCTGGAGCTGGAGGATGAATCATGCTGAAGATCCTGGTGAAAAAACAGCTGGGAGATATTTTCCGCAGCTATACCTACGACGCCAAGAAGAACCGGGCCCGATCCAAGGAGGCAACCATCGGCTTCACCGTGCTTTTCGTGGTGCTGATGGTGGGCGTACTGGGCGGCTTGTTTACCCTTCTGTCCCTGGCTATGTGCGAGAGCATGGCCCAGGTGGGTATGTCTTGGCTGTATTTCACGATCATGACACTGCTGGCGGCGTTTTTAGGCATATTCGGCAGCGTTTTCAATACCTATTCCACCCTCTACATGGCCAAGGATAATGACCTGCTGCTGTCGCTGCCTATCCCCGTGCGCACCATTATGGCGGCCCGGCTGGTGAGCGTGTATCTCATGGGTCTGATGTATTCCGCCGTTGTGCTGCTCCCGGCCATCATCGTGTACTGGGTGGTGGTAGGCATCACGGTTCCTGTGGTAGTAGGCTGCATGATCCAGCTGCTCCTTCTGTCCGTTTTCGTGCTGACCCTGTCCTGCGCCTTGGGATGGGTCGTCGCTAAAATCAGTCAGAAGCTGAAGAACAAGAGCTTTATCACGGTGCTGGTGTCCCTGGTGTTCATCGGGGCGTACTACTTCTTCTATGCCAAAGCCCAGAGCCTTCTGACAGAGCTGCTGGCCAACGCCGCCTACTACGGCGCGAGCATCCGCAGTATGGCCTACCCGCTGTACCTGGTGGGCCGGGTGGCCATGGGCAATGGCTCGGCCATAGCCATTGTGTCGGCGGCGGTGCTGGGTCTGTTTGCCCTGGTGTGGTATCTTATCGCCCGGAGCTTTTTGAAGCTGGCTACCTCCACCGGGGCCGTAGCCAAGGTGGAGTACCGCGAAAAGGCCGCTCGCCCGCGAAGCATCGACCGGGCCCTGCTGAGCCGGGAGCTGAGCCGGTTCACCGCCAGCGCCAACTATATGCTCAACTGCGGCATGGGCATCCTGGGCCTGGTCATTGGCGCGGCGGCGCTGGTGTGGAAGGGCGGCAGCCTCCTTCCGATGCTGGAGCCCGTGTTTGCCGACAGACCCGGAGCCCTGTCGGTGCTGCTGTGTGCGGCATTGTGTACTCTGGTGGGCATGAATGATATGGCGGCGCCCTCCGTGTCTCTGGAGGGGAAGAGCCTGTGGCTGGCCCAATCCCTGCCGGTGACATCGTGGCAGGTGCTGCGCGCTAAGCTCAGGATGCATCTGCTGCTTACGGCCGTTCCGGCGGCGCTGTGCGGCATATGCGTGGCCGTTGTGAGCCCCGCCGGGGCGGCGCAGACGGCCCTGGCTCTGGTGGTAGCGGCACTGTTTACGGTGCTGTCGGCCCTCCTATGCCTGTTCTTAGGCCTGAAAATGCCCAATCTCCACTGGACCAGTGAGATCACCCCCATCAAACAGGGCGGCGCTGTGGCCCTGGCCTTGCTGGGCGGCGTGGTGTATGCAGCCCTGCTGGCGGGCGGCTTCTTTCTGATCGGCTGGCGTATAGGCTATATGGCATTCATGGCCGCCTTTGCCGTGGTGACGCTGGCGGCGTGTGTACTGCTGCTCCGCTGGCTCAAGACGAAGGGCTGCACCGTGTTTGCAAATCTGTGAAGAAGGTACCATGCGGATACGTTCATAAAAATTCGCCGTCTGCGCAAGGCATTCGGTGTCGCGTAGGCTGTACAGGGCCTAAGCCTTCGCGTGAAATAAGGGAAACTGTTCGCCCTTTGGGGAATAATCGGTGCAAGCCCTTGTCAGGATGGATAACTGGCCTTTTCCATTCAAGCGGCAGATGTATCCGGTCCTGGTAGGCAGCACTGCAGCACGCATGGGGCTCTATACGATCTTCATCCGGCTATCGCCCCACCATAGCCCCCGGTAGTGAACATCCATATAATCGTATACAATAGAGAGAAGCGCCTGCTTCTCTCTATTGCCTTGTCAAGAGGGGAAAATGGGAGAAAAACGGAAATAGGAAATATTTGGAAGTATAAGTGTATTATGTAAATCGACATTATTTTTTCAGGGCGAGGCCACAAAGAGAGAAACCCGGCAAATTAGTTTAAAAAGTCTTGAAAATAAAGGAAAACCGCATGTGGAAAACTCTGTGGATAATGTGGATAACAATTTGTAAAGTCGAAAAAGGCTAAATATTATGTTAATCACTTGCAGAGAGTTGAGCGCGCCGCCCGGAAACAGAAAACGGCGGAAAAGGGCGGTTTTCCCCCTGGTGATTTTGACGAATACAGATAGAAAAGCGGCAGGGCTCCCAGAGACCGCGGGGGAATATGGGGAAAACCGCAGGGTCGAATACAGATTGTATTCCGCTCGAGCCGAAAATGAGAGTTGACGGCACGAAAAAAAGATGGTATAATACCTACCGTCCGTAAAGGATATGCTTGTGTGGCTCAGTTGGTAGAGCAGCTCACTCGTAATGAGCAGGTCGCCGGTTCGAGTCCGGCCACAAGCTCCAAACTCCTTGCACTATCTGCGAGGAGTTTTTTTTGCGCATTGACAAGGGGAAAAGCCGCAGGTATAATATGTGCGGTGCTATAAAAAGTAAATAGGTTCAGGGATGCTGTGCGGCTGTCTGCCGTAACGCCCGCATGCGGGCAGGAGACAGTTTAAAAGGAAAGGGTTAAAGCCCACGCGAACGGCACTGTAGGCGCAAGGATGCACGGAAGCGGCGAAGGCCGCCGGGACGAAAGTCCGCCATTGGAAATCAGGTTTCCGAGAAGGTACGCTGCAAACGGGGAGCGGAGGCTCCGGGGCGCCAGTCAGGAGAATTGCACAGCGGAGGACACCACCGCAGCGGGCGCTTTCTTCGCTACGTCATGATACCCACGAGAGAAGTCAAGGGCCGATTTTTTTCGCAATAGAAAAATCCGGCCCTTTTATGCCGCCGGTCTGCAGAGATGCAGCAGGCGGCATCTTTCTACAGGGAGGCAAAGGGCTCCGGGCGGCAGTAAGGACAGCAAAAAACGCAGGCAGAAAAGGAGGAGCACACAATGCGCATCAACTGGTTCAAGGACGAAAATCACCTGGTATACATCAACGGCGCCACCCAGCTGGCGGAGCTGGAAAAGGCGCTGCATTTTCCCGGCCTGGAGGAGGCGGCCAACGAGCTGCGGCAGCATCCCACGGCGGAGGGCTTTACCATCAAGGGGCCCAGGCGCACCAGCGGACGGCTGTTTGTGCCGGATCTGACCTTTGGTGAGCACATCGAGATGGGGGAGAATATTTTCTTCTTCATGGGGGAGATGCAGGAGTGCTATGTGATCTACTGGCCGGACGCGCCGGTAGCGAAGTAAAGTTAGGGCGGGACTCGCGTCCAGGCAGCCTGAGCAATAGGCGTAGAAACAGCAATGCTTAAAAGTGATCCCCGCCGCCCGGAACGGGCGGCGGGGATCACTTTTAAGCTGTCAGAGGGGTGATCAGTTACCGGAGGGCATTTTCCAGGCATGATGATCCGTGTGAAGCAGGTGGTGCGATTTGGCACTCATGGGTGCGCCCAGGAAATCCCGATACAGGGCCATGACATCCGGGTTCTCATGGGAGAAGCGGACGGGCTCCGCCCGATCCAGGGCCCACAGTACGCTGCCGCGGCTCTCAGCCATCTCAACGCCGTCGTGAATAGGCTGGCCGCCGCCGCCGGCGCAGCCGCCGGGGCAAGCCATAACCTCTACAAAGTCATAGGACACATCGCCCTGCTCCAGGGCCCGCATAAGCTTGCGGGTATTGCCCAGACCGCTGACCACCGCAATGCGAACGGCACCGGCGCCGGGAATCTCGAATACAGCCTCCTTCCAGCCGTCCATACCGCGGATAGCGTGGAACGCATCGGGGTCCGGATTGCTGCCCGTGACCATGCGGTAGGCCGTGCGCAGGGCGGCATCCATCACGCCGCCGGTGGAGCCGAAGGCTACGGCTGCGCCGGTGCCGGTACCCAAGGGGCTGTCAAAGGGCGTCTCCTCCAAGGTGGCAGGGACGATCTGCTCGCCCCGGAACATGCGCACCATCTCCCGGGTAGTAAGCACCACATCCACATCCGGATCACCGCAGGCATCCGTCATATTGGGCAGGGCGCACTCGCTCTTTTTGGATACACAGGGCATGATGGAAACCACGAAAATGTCGTGTGGGTCTGCACCGATGCTTTGGGCAAAGTAGCTCTTGGCCACAGCGCCGAACATTTGCTGGGGACTCTTGGCCGTGGAGAGGTTGTTCACAAACCGCGGGAACTGGCTCTTCACAAACCGCACCCATCCGGGGCAGCAGGAGGTGAACATGGGCCAGGTGTAGCGATCCCGATGGGTGAAGCGGTCGATAAACTCGGTGCCCTCCTCCATAATGGTCAGGTCTGCGGCAAAATCTGTATCAAACACATAGTCAAAGCCGATCTGCTTCAAGGCCGTAACCATGCGCTGGGCCGTGGCAAATTTGGGATCCAGGTGATAATACTCCGCCCAGGCAGCCCGAACCGCCGGGGCAATCTGCACCACGGTGATCTTCTTGGGATCGGCCAGGGCGTCGAAAACCCTGCCGGTGTCGTCCCGCTCCTGCAGGGCACCCACCGGACAGTGGATGATGCACTGTCCGCAGAAGGTGCAATCGGAATCCCCCAGGCGGCGGGTCTTGCCCACGCCGATGGTGGTGTGGGAGCCGGTGCCCATCAGATCCCAGATGTTCATGCTCTGGATCTTGTCGCACACCTGCACGCAGCGCATACAGCGCACGCAGCGGTTCTCAATGCGCACCACGGGGTTGGAAAAATCGTCCTCCGTCGTTTTCAGATCCTTGATGTAGTGGTCACCCAGGAGGTTATAGTCGTTGGTAAGCTTTTGCAGCTTGCAATTGCCGCTGCGGGTACACTTGGTGCAGTGTGTGTCGTGCTGGCTGAGCAGCAGACGCATATTCACCCGCCGGGCCTCCCGGGCCCGGGGAGAATTGGTATGCACCACCATGCCCTCGGCCACCACGTTATCGCAGGAGGGGATCAGGCGTGGATACCCCTCGATCTCCACCATGCACAGCCGGCAAGCAGCAATTTCGTTGACGCCCTTGAGGTAGCAGAGGGTGGGGATTTCGATGTTCACAGAGCGGGCCGCCTCCAAAATGGTGGTATCCTCCGGCACGGAGACCGGCTTTCTGTCAATGATAAGCTTTACCATCTGTCAACTCGACCTCCTTTGAAGATACCATAGCCGTAATGATCGCACCGCAGGCAGCGAGAGGCCTCGGTAACGGCGCCTTCGTGGGTCAGGCCGCACTCGATGTCCTCAAAATCGCACTTGCGCTGGCAGGCTTCCCGCTCCGTGGTGTTGATACGGCCGTGGGGCGGACGGTTATTCAGCATGGGGCTGGGGATGTCAATGTCCACGGTGATCTCATGGCGATAGCCCAGGTGCTCGTCAATATTGGCGGCGGCCACCTTGCCGGCGGCAATGGCGCGGATGGCAGTGGCGGGGCCGGTAACGCAATCGCCCCCGGCAAAGACGTTATCCATGTCACCCACCTGGCCGGAAAGGCCGGCCACAAAGGCGCCGCGCTTAATGGGCACGCCGGCGGAGTCAAAGCCGCTGATTTCAACGCCCTGGCCAATGGCCACCACGACAATGTCCGCCTCGATGCGGACCTCGGCCAAATCAGCGTTGTGGGGCCGGGGCCGGCCGGCCTTATCCGCCTCGCCAATGAGCTGGGGCTGGACCCACAGAGCCTTGGCCACGCCGTCCTCGTCCGCCTCGATGCGGACCGGAGCGGCCAGCGCCATGATCTCGGCCCCCTCAGCCATGGCGCCGGTAACCTCATCGGGCAGGGCCGTCATATCCTCGATACGGCGGCGATACACGCAGGTAACCTTTTCGGCCCCCAAGCGGATAGAGCTGCGGGTAACATCCATGGCCACGTTGCCGCCACCGATGACCACCACCCTCTTGCCGGTGAAATCAGGCATGATATCATCGCCAATGGCGCGGAGCATCTCCACGGCAGACATGACGTTTTCACTGTCCTCCCCGGGAATGCCGGTCTTTTTATCCTGGTGGGCACCGATGGCAATATACAGGCAGTCATACTGCTTTTGCAGGTCCTCCATCCAGATATCCTTGCCCACAGTGACGCCGGTATGTACCTCGATCCCCAGAGACAGGATGGATGCGATCTCGGCATCCAACAGGTGCCGGGGGAAACGGTAGCTGGGGATGCCGTAGCGGAGCATCCCGCCCAGCTGCTTGGCCTCCTCAAAAACGGTGACCTTGTGGCCCATGAGGGCCAAATAGTAGGCGCAGCTAAGGCCGCTGGGGCCGCCGCCCACAATGGCAACGGTCTTACCCGTGGCCGGGGCGCACGCAGGCTGGGGCACATCCCCGGCATGATCCACGGCATAGCGCTTGAGCCCGCGGATATTGATGGCATCGTCGATCATATTTCGGCGGCAGCGAGCCTCGCAGGGATGCTCGCATATATAGGCGCAGGCAACGGGGAAGGGGTTATCCTTGCGGATCAGGCGCACGGCGTCGGCGCAGCGATCCTCACCTACCAGGGCCATGTAGCCGGGAATATCCACCCCGGCGGGGCACAAGGCCACACACGGAACAGGGTTCTTCAGCCCTGCCAGGCAGCGCTGGTGAAGGATGTGCTCCTCATAATCATCCCGGAAGCCCTCCAGCCCGTCCACCACCAGGCGTGCCGCGTCCCGGCCGATGGCACAATCTGCCGTGTTGACAATGGTTCGAGCTGTCTTCTCAATGGTAACCAGGGTGCTCATGGTGGCTGTGCCGGAAAGAACCTGCTCCAGGAGCAGGGCCAGCTGCCCCAGGCCGATGCGGCAGGGCACACACTTGCCGCAGCTCTGGGCATGGCAGAGCCGCAGGAAGCTCAGCGACATATCTACCGGGCATAGCCCCGGAGGGCTGGCGGCAATCCGCCGTTCTACATCACGATAGAGATTCTCCACCACAGTCTCGGCCTTGCTGGGAGACTTGATATCCAATCTGCTCATTCGCGATCAACTCCTTTTCTGATGATATGATATTAGAATGGCACAAACCGGCGGGAATGTCAATTAATTCGAAGAAGTTCTTAATATGTATTTTTTTTATTAGAATACGCAGAAAATCACCAGAAAAAAGTTTTGGGAATTCCTTGCAGAAAAAGAAAAAATTTTCAGAAAAGCAACATACATATTCAGCTTTTCTCCAAAGGATACTCCCGAGGTTTTCAGCCGCCGGTAGAGATATTTGTCGAATTCTGTCGGAAAATCCCACACATAATCGTATGAAATCGCTAAAATTTACTTGAAAACGACACTGAAATATGGTATATTATATGCAAGGCAAGGGAGGGCTGTTGAGGAAGAATGGATTATGCGCTGAAAATTTAATATGTAAGGACGAGGGAGAATATGGAAATCAAGGCAAGCGTTGTTATAGCAGACGCAAGCGAGGAGTATCGAACGATACTGAAGAAGACCATGGAGAGTACAGGGGAATTCCAGGTGGTCGGAAGCGCCGGCTCCGGGGTGGAGGCGCTGCGGTTGGTGCAGCAGCTGTATCCGCAGCTGCTGATTATGGACCTGGTTTTACCGGAGCTGGACGGATTCGGCCTGCTCAAGCAGCTGCAAAGCATGGGGGACCGGGCGCCGAAGATTATCGTGGTGTCTGCGTTCTGTGTGCAGCGCACCGTGAGCCAAGCGGTGCAAATGGGCGTGTGGTACTTTTTATCCAAGCCCTGCAGCGAAGAATCCTTACTGGAGCTGATGCGTCAGGCAGCCCAATCCCAGCAGGAAATGGGGGATTTTTCACCAGCTCTGGAAGGGCAGGTGACAGCGATCATCCATGAGATCGGTGTGCCGGCGCATATTAAGGGCTATCAGTACCTGCGGGAGGCCATTCTGATTGCCGTGCAGGACATGGATGTCATCAACGCGGTGACCAAGGTGCTGTATCCTGAGGTAGCCAGCCGATTCTCTACCACGCCATCCCGAGTGGAACGGGCGATCCGCCATGCCATTGAAGTGGCGTGGGACCGCGGGGATCTGGAGACCCTGCAGAAGTATTTCGGATACACCGTGAACTCAGCGAAGGGGAAGCCTACAAATTCGGAATTTATTGCCATGATTGCAGACCGGCTGCAGCTAAAGCTGCGGCGCAGCCGGGCCTAAGGCGCGGCAATGTCACGGACGTACACCAGCGCATGCGTCCGACGGATAAACAGTCTCTGCCTATAATGAAATCACGCACCGGATTATACATCGGGTGCGTGATTTTTCTGCTTATGAATCAGGGGGCGGATTCCGCTTCGCCTTCTTCGTATTCTGCGGGCTTTCCCTTATAGATGTTCTGCATCTCCCGGTCCACCTCGAATACCGCCTCGGAGCACAGGCGCAGCCGATTGGCGTCCTCCTGGGAGAAGGCCCGGGTGGATTTATACCGCAGCTCGTGCTCCAGGCTGGCCCACATATCCATGGCGATGGTGCGCAGCTGGATCTCCACCGGCAGGTGCAGTGTCCCCTCAGAGATAACAATGGGAACCTCCACGATCAGATGCAGACTGCGATAGCCGGAGGGCTTGGGTGTCTTTATGTAATCCACCTCCTGGATCACCTGAAAGGACTCGTTCCGGGTGAGCAGGCTGCGCAGATAATAGATGTCATCCAAATAGTTGCAGATAATGCGGATACCTGCCACATCTTGGACATAGGCGTAGATATTGTCTATAGTAACGGCATGTCCCCGGCGCTGAAGCTTCTCCACAATAGAGTCCAGGGTCTTGATGCGGTACTCGATGTGATGGATGGGAGAGCGATCATTGAGCGTGGCAAACTCCTCGTCCAGGATCTCCATCTGTGCCACAGCCACCTTTAATGCGCTGCGGTACAGGTGGTTCACCCGCACCATGCCTTGAGCCAGCTCCATCTCCTGCTGCGGGGTAGAGTTGGGCAAATGTACGTTTTTCAGGGACGGGCGGTTGGGTTTTTCGACCATCATGGCTGTTGCTCCTCCTTGCCCTGCGGGCAAAATTCTATCCTCGAAGTATATTATACCATAACTAAGGGACAAATGTATGAATAATTTGTGTTATTTGTAAAAAAGCCGCAGCAGGCATTTTGCCTGCTGCGGCTGAGGTGATCCATCAGCGAATGCCTGCCAGGAAGCAGGTGGGGTCTTTTTTCAGCTGCTCCCGGCCCCAGCGGAGCATATCCGCTACGCTTACGCAGGCGGTGACGATGCCGCTTTCCCAGCGTTCCGCCGTAACGGATTGTAAGAATTCGTCCGGGCAAGCGGTGCGGACATAGTAGGGATGGGCCTCCTCCGTGTTGGTAACAGCAGTAGGGCGCATGGCATCCGTGTAAAAGCCGTGCTTGCCCGCCAGGATGTCCAGGCAATCCTCCACAGCGTTGAAGGCTGTAGGATAGCGCCCGGCACCTTGGCCAAAGAAGCTGTGCCGGCCGATTTTCTCCCCATAGTAGGTGATGAGGTTGAAGTTTTTGGGCACGGCAGCCTCCAGGTCATGGCTGGCAACCAGGGTGGGTTCGATGAAGGCGCAGACGCCGTCCTCGGCCGCCTTAGCGGTGGCCAGGAGCTTGCATACAAAGCCGTGGGCCTGGAATGTCCGGATATCCTCATCCGTGACGGTGCGAATCCCGAACATGGGGATATCCTCCTCCCGGAGGAGGGTATCAAAGGCGATGTTGGCGGAGATAGTCAGCTTACGGCGCACATCATCGCCATCGATGTCGGCGGATGGATCTGCCTCGGCGTAGCCCAGCTCCTGGGCCTGCTTTAAAATCTCCGGGAAGGACACAGGGGCGGCGTGCATGGCATCCATGATAAAATTGGTGGTGCCGTTCATGATGCCGCCCAGCTCGGAAATGGCATCCAGCCGCTTACAGCGCTCCAAATTTACAAGCCAGGGAATGCCGCCGCCCACGGCGGCAGTGCAGCGCAGGGACACGCCGTTTTCTGCCGCCAGCTGCGTCAGCTCACTGTAAAAGGCGCTGATGACTGCCTTATTGGCCGTCACCACATGCTTACCCGAGCGCAGAGCGGCGCAGATATACTCATAGGCCGGGTGCAGGCCGCCCATGACCTCGATGACGATGCCGATGGTAGGATCGCCCGTGATGTCGGCAATATCCGTCACCGCAAGAGCGCCCAGCTCTGGCCGGGGACGGCGCACCAGCACCTTGGCGACGGTGAGGTCCGCCCGCTCCGCGCAGAAGTCCAAAATGCCGCCGCCTACCACACCGCAGCCCAACAATCCAATGTTCATAAAATAACCTCCTCCGGGTCTGTTTTTTCTGCCCCCATTCTATAAGAATCGGCTTGGGATGTCAACAGACAGAGCAGAAATACGCAGCCCCGCACCGGGTGCGGGGCTGGAGATGATCCAAATTCAGCTTTCCCCCGGTGCAGTGGCAATCCACTGGCCCTGGCGCACCTGTACCTCCCCACGCTCCAGGGCGGTCAAAAGCTCCGGCTTTAGCCGAATACAGTCCTTTTGAAACAGCAGGGTAATGGTAGAGCCGGCCAGCTCAAAGTAGCCCTTTTCCTGGCCCCGGCGCATGGGCTGATTTTCCCGGAGATTCACAATACCTCCCACCACCAGGGCGCCGATCTCTGTTTGCACCACAGGGCCAAAGTGATTCGTATGGAGCAGCGTCCAGCTGCGGCGGTTGAGAAAGAAGACGGGGTATTTCTCACAGGCGATGGGCTGCACGCTGTGCAGCACACCGGGGATAAAGTGATTTTCTCCCTGAAATCCATCGTCAATATAGCAGTAGTGATGGTAATCCGACGGGCACAGGCGCAGCACCAGGCAATCCCCGCCGGTGTAGTGGGCGGCCAGGTCCGCATCCTGGAGCAGGTCGTGGAGGCTGTAGTGGGAGTCCTTGATGGCAAAGCTGCTGTCTTCTCGAATGGGGTAGGCACTGAGCCAGCCGTCACAGGGACTAATGAGGTGAGAGGGCTCGGTGTCAAAGTCCGCAAGCGTCCGGGTACGGAGAAAGAGATCCCGATAGGTCCGGAAGTCCTTTTTCTGCGTCTCTGTCAGCGGGATTCCATTGCGCCGGGCATAGGGGCCAATTAGGGGCCGGGACAGGCGGGAGCAAAGGAACGCCACTGCCAGGCGGTCAGCATGGGTGGCAAGAATACCCTTGAGCAGCAGTCGGCCTGTTGCGGTCCCGTACAGGAAGTGGACGAAGCCGGAATTTCCGCTCACGGCTTCACCCCCAGAAACACGATGACCAGCTCGGCGCATCCCATGAGGATCATGAGGATCATGCCCGGCAGGCGAGGCTTCGCCAGCTTGAAGGGAATCAGAAAGGCCAAAGCCATCACCACCAGCAGCGCGGTGCCGAGGATGGGCAGGGGGCCATGCAGCAGCCGGGCCAGGCCCAGAACCGTGGGTAAAAACAGTGCAGCGGTGGTAACGGGTAGTCCCAAATACATCTCCCGCTGGCCGTTGTCGGTATCCTGCCGTTCCTCCTCATCTACATTGAACCAAGCCAGGCGAACCAGCGCCGCCAGTACATACAGTCCCGCTGCAAGGGCGGCATAAAGTGCGCCGCGAGCCGCAGCGTAAACCGTGACAGCGGGCAGTACGCCGAAGCAGATGAGGTCGCTGAGAGAATCGATCTGCACGCCGAAGCGTTTCTCCTGTGGAGTTCGGTCTTTTTTTGTGGAGGCAATCTTCCCATCGAACATATCGCATAGGCCCGCCAAAAGCAGGCACAGCAGCGCCCATGGGATCCGTCCGCCTATAGCGCAGCCGATGCCTGTGAGGCCCGTGAGCATCCCTATGTAAGTCAGTAACACCGTATAATTGTAAACACCCAGCATGTTATAAAAATTTCCTTCCCGTTTTTTCGGCGGCCGGCAATCTGTGCCTCGCCGGCCTTTAATGGACTTTATCCTGCGGCCATATTTTCACTTTCCAGCAGCACCTGGGAAAATATGACATAGGGCAGGCATACAGCCATTTTACAAGTATTATATCATATAAAACGGTTTCTGAACAGTATGGATTTTAATTTGCCAAAAACAGGGCCGCTCAGAGCTTGCCGCCTGCCATGTCAGGACCTTTTCCGCATTTGCACCCGGCTTTTCCGGCACAGCATACCAAATGAGCCCTCCGCTGCCTGAATCATAAAAAAAGGCGAGAAAGCAGTCCCTTGTGGGAGCGCCTCCCCGCTTTTTTCTGCGCGCTATTTTGCTATGCGCCCTTTATTCCTTTTCATCCAGGTCCATGGTGGCGTAGGCGTTCAGGTCCAGCCCGCCCCGCCTTCCGGCCAGGTATTCATAGTAGCCCTGGGCGCCGATCATAGCGCCGTTGTCGCCGCATAGGCACAGGGGCGGCACATACAGGGTGCAGCCTTCTTTTTCGCAGGCAGCCTTCAGGTCTGCCCGGATGATGGAGTTGGCGGCCACGCCCCCGGCGGCCACGATGGTCCTGCGTCCGCAGCGCCGGGCGGCCTCTATAGCTCGGGGCACCAGCTCGTCGCTGACGGCCCGGGTAAAGTCCCGGGCCAGGGCAGCCCGGTCCAAGGGCTCGCCCTTCTGCTGGGCGTTGTGGGCCAGGTTCACCACAGCGGTTTTCAGGCCCGAGAAGCTCATGTCCAGGTCCGCGCCGTCTACATGGGCCCGGGGCAGGTCGTATACGCCCCCTTGGGACTGCCGGGCCAGTTCATCCATGGGCTTACCGCCGGGATAGGGCAGGCCCAGGACCCGGGCGGCCTTGTCAAAGCACTCCCCGGCGGCGTCGTCCCGGGTGGCCCCGAGAATTTCCATGTCCGTATAATCCTTCACATCCACGATAAGGGTGTTGCCCCCGGAGATGGCCAGTGCCAAAAATGGCGGCTCCAAGTCCGGAAATGCCAGGTAATTGGCGGCGATGTGCCCCCGGATGTGATGCACCGGGATCAGCGGCACCCCCAGGCTGTAGGCCACACTTTTGGCAAAGCTCACTGCCACCAGCACCGCCCCGATAAGCCCTGGGGCATAGGTCACGGCCACTGCGTCAATATCCCTTTTGGTCAGGCCCGCATCGCAGAGGGCCTGATCCGTCAGGCCGGAAATGGCCTCCACGTGCTTGCGTGAGGCGATCTCCGGCACCACACCGCCGTAGAGGGCGTGCATGTCCGCCTGGGAGAGGATGGCGTCAGACAGCACCGTGCGCCCGTCCCGCACCACCGCCACGGCGGTCTCATCGCAGGAGGATTCAAAGGCCAAAATATTCATGCTTCCGCCTCCCCATAGGTTTTCGTCAGGATCAGCGCATCCTCCTTGGGCAGGTCGTAGTAGTTCTTCCGCCGGCCCGCCTGCCTAAAGCCAAAGCTCTCGTACAGGGCAATGGCCGCTGCGTTGGAGGGCCGCACCTCCAGGGTAAGAAAGGCCAGATGATTGCCCCGAGCGAAGTTTTCAAACACGGCCAGGAGCTTTGCTGCCACACCCTGTCGGCGGTACTCCGGAAACACCGCCACATTAGTGATATAGCCCTCGTCGGCCACTACTAAAAGGCCCGCATAGCCAATCACTTGGCCCGTTTCTCCGTCCTGGGCCACCAAAAAGGCGGCACACTGATTTTCCAGCTCCTCCGCCAGCATTTTGCGGCTCCATGGCCGGGAAAAGCAGAGTCTCTCCAGCTTTTCCAGTTCCTCCAGGTGATCTGCGTTCATGGGTACGATCTTTATATGCATTTTCTTATCCTTTCGCTTCCAGCCAGGTTTTGCCGCTGTGGGCCTGGGCAGGCAGAGGCACGGACAGGCGCACCACGCCGCTCATTTCCTCCTCCAGCAGCCGCTCCACAGTCTCCTTTTCTTCCTCCGGGCACTCCACGATCAGCTCGTCGTGCACCTGCATGATGAGCTTTGCCGCCAGGCCCTCCCCCTTTAGGCGATGCTCCACCCGGACCATCGCCAGCTTCATAATGTCTGCTGCCGTGCCCTGGATGGGCATATTCAGCGCCACCCGCTCACCGAAGGAGCGCATGTTGAAATTGGAGCTTTTCAGCTCCGGCAGTGCCCGGCGCCGATGCATGAGGGTCTCCACATAGCCCTTTTCCCGAGCCGTCTCCACCACCTGCTCCATGTAGCGCTTCACGCCCCGGTAGGTGTCAAAATACCGCTCCATATACTCCTTGGCCTCAGCAACGGACACGCCGATGTCCTGGGCCAGGGAAAAGGCAGAGATGCCGTACACAATGCCGAAGTTCACCGCCTTGGCCGAGGATCGCATCCGACCCGTTACCTCCTCCGGAGCCACATGGAACACCTTGGCCGCCGTGAGGGTATGGAAATCCTGGCCGGACAGGAACGCCTGCTGCATAGCCTCGTCCCCGGAGATATGAGCCAGGAGCCGCAGCTCCACCTGGGAGTAGTCCGCGTCCACCAGTACGTTCCCCGGGGCGGCCACAAACATGCCCCTTATGCGGCTGCCCACCTCTGTGCGGGCGGGGATGTTCTGCAGATTCGGCTCCGTGGAGGACAGGCGGCCTGTGGCCGTCACCGTCATCTGAAAGCTGGTGCGGATGCGGCCATCCGGGTCCACCACCTTCAGCAGGCCGTCGGCATAGGTGCTTTTCAGCTTGGCATACTGCCGGTACTCCAGCACATCCGCCACAATGGGGGCCTGCCAGCGAAGCTTTTCCAGCACATCCGCATTGGTAGACCACCCGGTTTTGGTCTTTTTCCCGTGGGGCAGCTGCATTTTTTCAAACAGCACCGTCCCCAGCTGCTTGGGGGAGTTGATGTTGAAGCTCTCCCCGGCCCGGTCGTAGATGCGTCCCTCCAGGTCCGCGATCCTGTCGGCCATGTCCCGGCCAAAGGCCGCCAAGGCCTTTCCGTCCACCAGGAAGCCCCGCTGCTCCATCCGGGCCAGCACGGCGCACAGTGGCAGCTCCACGGTCTCGTAAAGCTCCGTCATGTCCATCTCCCGCAGCCTTCCCGGCAGAATGTCATACAGCGCAGCCACAGCGGAGCTGTAGCTATGCATAGCTGCCCAAGCGGCGGAGGTGTCTCCCAAGGGCGTGAAGGCGTCCTTTTCCAGCTGCGCGGGCTTCGGCAGCTCCTCGTTAAAATACGCCACAAACAGCCGCTGCAGGTCGTAGCTCCCAGCTGTTGCGTCCAGCAGATAGGCCGCCAGGGCCGTGTCGAATATATACCCCTTCGGGTCCACTCCCCGCTCCAGCAGGGCGCGCATGGTGTCCTTAATGTGGTGGCCCACCTTACGGATGTCCGCAGCAAACAGCGCCGTCAGCAGCGCCTGCCAGTCGCCGCCATAGGTATTCTCCTGCAGCTCCGCCGCCCGGGCGGTGTCCGCTCCCGTGTCCCACTGGACGGATAGAGCCGCCAGATCCGGCAGAGCATAAACCGCCACATGGTCCGCCTGCCGCCACATCTCCAGCAGCTGCGCCGCCTGCGCTTCACCAGTGATCGGCTCCACCGTCACAGTACATTCTGCTTTTTTCTCCGTCTGGCGGGTCGGGGACAAGCCGTATTTTTCAATGAGCTTGGAAAACTCCAGCTTTAAAAACAGATCGTAAAGCTCCTGTTTAAAGGGTCGGCGCAGATTGTCCTCCGGTGCAAATTCCAGGGGCACATCCGTGACGATGGTGGCCAGCCAGTAGCTATGGCGAGCACTCTCCTCCCCCTCGGTCAGACGGCGGATGGCCGCAGGCTTGGCGTTTATATCCGGCAGGCGCCGATAGATCTCGTCGATGGAGCCATACTCCTGTACCAAGGCCATGGCGGTTTTCTCCCCCACTCCCGGCACACCCGGGATGTTGTCAGAGGAGTCGCCCATCAGGGCCTTCAGGTCGATCATGTGAATGGGGTCAAAGCCGTAGGCCGCCCGGAAGGTCTCCGGAGTCATGTCCTTAGTGGTGGTCTGCCCCATGCGGGTAGACACCAGCTTTACCTTGGTGTGGTCGGTGATAAGCTGCAGGCTATCCTTATCTCCGGTCACAGCCACGCAGTCCCAGCCCACTGCCTCACACCTGCGGCTGATAGTCCCGATAAGGTCATCCGCCTCCCAGCCCACCAGCTCATAGCGGGGAATATCCATGGTGTCCAGGACCTCTTTTAGCACCGGCATCTGCATGGCCAGCTCCTCGGGCATGGCGTGGCGGGTAGCCTTATAATTTTCGTCTGCCTGGTGGCGGAAGGTAGGCTCCCGCCGGTCAAAGGCCACACACAGGGCTTCCGGCTGCTCCTCGTCCAGCAGCCGCTGCATCGTGGTCACAAAGCCGTACACCGCGTGGGTAAAAAGTCCCTCCCGGGTACTCAGCGGCCGGATGCCGTAAAAGGAACGGTTGATGATGCTGTTTCCGTCAATAACCATCAGCTTCATGGGTAACCCTCCGTGAAAAAACAGATATTATAATTATACGCTATTTTCTCGCTTAAAACAGCTAAAACTTCTCGGTGTGCAAAAAGCCTCGCAGAGTTTGCCGCCCGCAGGCGGCAAAGAGATGAGATCATTTTCTCTCGCGACATGTGCGTGAGAGAAAATACCACTCAGGTTGCCAGTGTGCAATTTTGAGCCCTTGGCTCAAAATTATGCGCGCAGCAGCCTGCAAACTCTTTGTCGGAGAAAACGAAGTTTTCTCGACAGCCTCAATTATACGCTATTTTTCCGCCCAAAACAACCAAAACTCTTGACACCTCCCCGAATTGTGCTACACTTTCTCTTGTTGGCTCGAAGGGAGGGCTTTTTTTGCTGGAATCAATTTGGACTGTGGGCGAGCAGGTCCTCATATTATTCATACTGTCCGGCGTCGGTTTCGCGCTGGGCAAGATGAAAATGATCGGCGATAAGTTCAGCCGGGATGCCAGCCAGCTGGTGATGTATGTGGTGTCCCCGTGCATGATGGTAGTGGCCTTTCAGCGCAGCTTTGAAAATGAAGTGTTTCACAATTTTTGCATGGCTCTTTTGCTGTCGCTGCTGATCCATCTGCTGAGCATCACCGCAGCTCAGCTTTTCCTGCGGAAGAAGACAGAAAGGGCTGCGGCCCTGCGCTTCAGCGTAGTTCTCTCCAACAGCGGCTTTATGGGCTATCCCCTGCAGACGGCCCTTCTGGGCACCATCGGTATTTTCTACGGCTCCGCCTATGTCACCGTGTTCACGCTCTGCTCCTGGACCTATGGCCTGATGCAGATGTCCGGCGGGCGGGTAAAGGCATCGGCCAAGACCCTTTTGCTCAATCCCGGCGTCATCAGTGTAGTGGTGGCCATGGCTCTGTACTTCGCCAGCATATCCCTGCCCGAGGTAATTCTCGCCCCTGTGACCTACCTGTCTCAGCTGAATACGCCCCTGCCCATGGTCATTGTAGGCTACCAGCTTTCCCAGGCCAATCTTCTCTCGGCTCTCCGGGGTCGGGACATTTGGTTGGCCATCTTCCTGCGGCTTATTGCCATGCCCCTAATGTCCCTGGGCCTGTGTCTGTTGCTTCACGCTGACCACGCTGTTTCCGTGGCGGTGCTGTGTGCGGCAGCAGCCCCCTGCGCTGCCCTTTTGAGCATTTTTGCTACCCGCTACGAGGGGGACAAGTCCTTGGCCTCCAGCCTGGTGGCCCTTGAGACCCTGCTCAGTGCCCTGACCATGCCGGCGATGATAGGTCTGGCGGTGGCGCTCTGCTGAAAAACAAATCTCATCTGCCAAAGCAGAGGGCTGCGCGAATGGTTTCGCGCAGCCCTCTATTATATTGCTCTGTGCTGCAGCCGATTATTGCAACAGCTTGAATCCCATAATCACTGCGCCCAGCACCACCAGCACCACGCCTGTGGCCCGGTTCAGGGTCTTTGGTTCCGCCTTGTTGGCAACCACGGCAGCAATGCGTGCCCAAACCAGTGTGAAGATCACACACAGCACCCACACCAGGATATTCGGTAAACCGCCGATGATGAAGTGCGACACCGCCCCGGTCAGGGCCGTGAAGGTCATGATGAATACGCTTGTTCCCACAGCGGTTTTCAGCTCATAGCCCATCACGCTGGTCAGGATCAGCAGCATCATCATGCCGCCGCCTGCGCCGATAAACCCGCATATAAATCCGATCAGAACCCCGCAGGCCACCGATTGAACCGCCCGTTTCCCGGCGGATACCCCCGTCATGGCCTCCTTTGTGGTCATAACCGGCCGCACAATGAATTTAATGCCCAGCAGGAACGTCATGAACACCGAAAATCCGCCCATGGTCGTACTCGGCACCAGCTTGGCCACATAGCTTCCCACAACGGTAAAGGCCAGGACACTGGCCATCATGATCAATCCGTTTTTAATGTCCAGGTTTTTGTTTTTATGATAGGTATAGGCAGAAATAGCGCTGGCCAGCACATCCGACGATAGAGCAATACCCACCGCCATATAGGGGTCCATATGCAAAAAGGTAATCAGCATAGGGCTGATGACTGCAGCGGCGCTCATCCCGGCAAAGCCGGTGCCCAGCCCCGCCCCCATACCGGCAAAAAAAGTCACAACGACCGTCAGTAGAATCTCCATCAGTTATAATCCTCCTCCAGGATCGCATCCAAATTTTCCTCGATCCGGTGAAGCGCCCCAGAAAGTGCGTCCCGCTCCTTCTGATTCATGCCATTGTACAATCTATCAAAAAAATATTCTTGCAGCTGCCGCCCCTTTGCAATGACAGGCTGGGCCTTGTCCGTACAGCGCAGCTGGGTTTTTCGCCGGTCTCCCGGCACCTGTTGCCGCTCCAGGTACCCTTCCCGCACCAGCCGATCCACATGCACCGAGACCAGATTCGCCTTAATGCAGCGGATCTCGACAATATCACGGGCCGTCCTGTAGGCGGGATTATTCCCCAAAAACAGCAGGATGTCAAGGGCCGTCTGCGGCAGTTCCAGTTCTTTACACAGGGGCTTGCACATTTTCCGATACGCCAGCGTAAACTTTTTGACGGTTTCCAATCGAGAATTCAAAGCTCATCCCTCATTTGCTTCTATTTTGAATCTTTCAATATTGAAGTATTATAGCACAGCATCTGCAGATGTCAAGAGTCTGATCTGTCAGAATAAAAACTTCTTTCTATATATACATCTCGATTACATCCCGACATAGATATTTTGACGCACATGTTTCGATGATAGAAGCATAATACATCCAATGGGGCTTGAAAATAGGTGCAGTGAGAAAAGGAGTGCGCTAATCGCCCATACCCTGCGCCATAGTTCCGTCACGAGATTGTTTGCGGCAGGATTGGCCGCGAAAGAAGTGCGGTATTAGTGCAGGTATTCAATTGTGATTTTTACCGATCAAAAGAGGGAAAGGCGGTGGAGGAGCTGTTCAAAAGCAGCGCCAGCGCCAGCAGATCGGCACTGCCGCCGGGGCTGAGCCGGCATTCAATGAGAGCATCGTCCAGCGCCTGTGTCAGCGCGACGCGCTGCTCCGGCGGCGCGGCCAGAATGGCGGCGGCCTGCTCCTTTACAAAGGCCGCGCCCTCGGCACCGCCTCGATGATAAAGATTGGTATCCTCCGTGTGGGCCATCAGCCAGAGGAGCGCCGTCAGGGGATCGTGGGTTTGCAGCAGTTCGGCGGCCTTCCGGGCGGTTGGGAAGCCTGCCAGCGCTTCCGCTCGTGCGCCGCCCACCTGATGGCGCCGCGCCACCTCCGCACCGTGGGTGTCCCGGGGCGGCGTCAGCTCCGCAGCCAACGCGGCTGCATGGGCGAACACATCGCCGCCCTCCGTTAGATACCGGCCCAGCGCCGCCAGCAGCACCGAAAAGGAGAACAGCGCCCCCTTGTGGGTATTGACACCGCCGGTGGCCCGGAACATGGCCGCCTCCGCCTCCAGCCCTGCCGCCTGTAAGGCGGCAGCATCCGCGCCAGACAGGCTCAGCGCCGTGATCCGGCGCAACCAGGGCGTCAATGCGTCGATGCTGCGCAGGAACAGTGGAAGATCCATGTCGCTGTGTGCACCGTTATTGCGTTCGTCTATCAGTCCCGGCTTCGGGGTCAGTCGCACCTCCTCCGCCAGTGCCTTTGCCGCCAGGTCGGCCAGATATCCGGCGGCGAAGTCCACCAGAATTTCGCGGGTGCGGTTCACAATGGCGTCCAGCCCATGGGCGCGGCTGCGGGAACAGACCGTCACCGGCCCGCCGCAGATAAGGCAGGTGCGCTGCACAAGGCGGGACAGCTTGTCGCCATCTGTGTCCAGCACATCCAAATCATACAGCCGCCCAACAGGCGTGGCGGTCTCCAGCGCCAGACAGGCGGCTTTCAGCTCCGCTGCCGGCCGATCATACACCAGCAGGGCCTCACAGCCGGTGGCGGGGCGGATGATCTCTGCTGCCATTGGCTGACCCAATGCATCATACAGGGCCTCCAGCCCCGTGTCGAAGGCCAGCGTGATCAGCGGAGAGGACTTCACCGGCCCGGCGATATTCATAGTAAAGGATACCAGCGGCAGGCGATAGGTCCGCAAAAGCCGACGCTGAGCATCCGCCCGTGTGTCATGGGCGTGGAGGACGTCCTCCAAAGTGACGTTGACAATAGGCATAGGTAGTCTCCGGTACAAGTGGTTGGATGTCGGCAAGCCGCCCCTCCGTCAGAAGGCGGCGGACAGCGGTGGCGGAGATGTTCTCCAGACGGGGGATCTCCGTGACGGAAACACCGTAAGTGGGGAGTATTTCCTTCATCCGGCGGTTATAGGCAGCAGTGGTGGGAGAGAAGGGCTCCTCGCCGACGAAGCGGCGGGTGATGTGGAGGGCCGGGGCAATGTGCCGGGCAAACAGCGTCAGATCCAGGTCGCACCGGGCATCCTCCGACTGCTCGCCCCGCAGAAAGTAGGCGGGGAAGGTAGAGCGGCTCACTATAAAATCGCCGCCGGAGCATACGGTCACGTTGGGAAGATGTGCCGTACCCTCCCGCACCAGCGCCAGCCGATCAGCAGCAGGAAAGGGGCCGCCTTCCTCCGCTACCACGAACACCAGCATATGGTCACACTGTGCCGATGCCGTGGTGATGAGATGCAGATGCCCTCTGGTAAAGGGGTTCGCATGGCACACCACGCAGCCGATAATTCCCTCCTGCCAACGGGGCAGGGGCGCCAGAAACCGCGCCAGCGCGTCACGCTGGCGGCACAGCATCACCATGTCCGCCGTCTCCGCCACCGGATAGAACCCAAGCGAGCGGAACAGCCGTGCGTTTTGGGGCTTGGTAAACAGAAACGGGTAGAGAACGCCCCGCTTTACCGACTCCTGCACCAGCGCGGAGACTATGCGGGCGCATATGTCCTGTCCCTCGGCGTTGGGAGAGACGGCTACCTGACGGATAACCTTTCCGCCCAGTGAGCCGCAGCCCAGCAGGATACCGCCCTCCGTCAGCAGGGCGGTAATATCGGCGTGGCCCTCGTCACGCAGACCACCTTCTGCCAGTAGAGCGGCATAGGCCGTCCCCCACCGGGAAGGGACGGCCTTGCAAAGCAGTAGTTCACGCATCCTCGTCAATCTCGTGCACTACATCGATGATAGTGTTGTCGCGGTACATGACCACGCCCACGATGCGATCCTTGTAGCGGATGGGCTCGGGTACGCCCACCAGCGCCTCAGCCCGCTGCTGCAGCTGTTCGATGGTAAACACATGCAATCCGGCGGCCTCGATCTTCTCCTTCAGATCGGGGCGACGGGGGTTTACGGCAATGCCCTGCTCCGTCACCACCACATCCACCACCTCACCGGGGGTGACCACGGTGTTGACATGTTTGACAATGGTGGGAATACGGCCACGGGTCAGCGGTGCCACCACCACCGACAGGCTGGCACCCTCAGCGGTGTCGGGATGGCCGCCGATAGCGCCGCGGATCACGCCATCAGAGCCGGTCAGCACGTTGACGTTGAAATCCGTGTCGATCTCCAGTGCAGAGAGGATCACAAAGTCCAGCTGATCCACCGCCGCGCTGATCATGTGGCTGGCGTAATAGGTTGCGCCGATCTGGTGGTGGAAGTGGTTGTTTTTCAGGGACAGAGCCGCGTCCAGATCGAAGCTCTGGACGTCCAGCACGCGGTCGATGAGGCCCTCCTCATGCATGGCGGTGATTTGGCCGGTGATGCCGCCCAGCGCGAAGCGGCAGTGGATGTGCTGATCCAGCATTTTCTGCCGCAGGAAGCGGGCGGTGGCCAGGGATGCGCCGCCGCTGCCCATCTGCATGGAGAAGCCGTCGTAGAGATAGCCGGTGGCCTCAATGACGTTGGCGGCGGTCTTGGCGATCAACAGCTCCTTGGGATTCTTGGTGTAGCGGGTGGCCCCGGACATGATGCCCTTGGGATCGCCGATGTCGTCGGTCAGCACCACATAGTCCACGTCATATTCGGGGATGGCCCACGGTGCGTTGGGGTAGGCCACCAGATGGTTGGTGATGATGATCACGTTGTCGGCATACTTGGCGTCGGTGCGGGCATAGCCCAGCGAGCCGCAAGCAATGCCGTCATCATCATCCCGGCTGTATCCATTGGCGTTGCCGTAGGGGTCACAGGAGGGCGCGCCCAGAAACGCCACGTCGATATGCAGATCACCGCTGCGGATGGCGCTGGCCCGTCCGCCGTGGGAGCGGAACACCACCGGGCAGTCCATAAGGCCACGGGAGATTTCCTCCGCCAGCTCGCCGCGGAGGCCGGAGGTCTCGATATGGGTGATAACGCCGTTTTTGATGTGCCGGATCAGTGGTGCGTGGACGGTGGCCAGTGAGGAGGCCGCCAGTGTCAGATTCTTATAGCCCATCTCCGCCAGCTTATCTACCACCATGTTGATGATGTGGTCGCCGTTGCGGAAGTGGTGGTGGAAGCTGATGGTCATGCCGTCACGCAGTCCCGTGCGGCGGATGGCCTCCTCCAGGGAAGAAACCACCTTGTTCTGCTGGTGATACCGCTCCCGGAAGGTGGCGGTTTTCTTCTCTCTGGCCCCGGCAAACGCGCCGTGGTTGCTGATCTCGTTGATATGGGGAATCTTGTTCAGTTCTACCATGTTACAGCTCCTCCACTTCGTCGGCCTTGCTGCCGGCCTCATACAGCTCCAGCAACCGCTTGGCACGGGTGACCACGGGCTTGTCGATCATCTTGCCGTTGAGGCTGGCCACACCGCTGCCTCGTGCGTTGGCCTCAGCAATGGCCTCCATAATGGCCCGTGCCTTGTTGAGATCCTTCTCGCTGGGCATGAACACCTTGTGCAGTGGCTCGATCTGACGGGGATTAATGACGGATTTGCCGTCAAAGCCCAGCTTTTTGATGAGAGTGGCCTCAGCGATGAAGCCCTCCTCGTCGTTGACGTTGGAGAACACCGTGTCCAGCGCGGCGATGCCGGCGGCCCGGGCGGCGTTCAGGATCATGCAGCGGGCAAAGAGAAGCTCGATGCCGTCGCTGCGGGTAGTTTTCAGGTCGGCGACGTAATCCTCCGCACCTAAAGCGATACCGATGAGCCGGTCACTGGCCTTGGCAATCTCCACGGCGTTCAGCACACCATTGGCGCTTTCGATGGCAGCCATCATGCCGGTGGTGCCCACGGGGATACCGGCTGCCCGCTCGATGCGCTCGATCTCCCGCTCGCAGTCGATGACATCCTGTGCGCTGTCGGTTTTGGGTAGGCGCACCACCTGCACGCCGGCCCGGACGACAGCCTCCAGATCCTCAATGCCCAGTCCGCTGGAGAGGTCGTTGATGCGCACCACTATCTCTTTTTTGCCGAAATGCAGGGTTCTCAGGGCGTTATACACCAGAAAGCGAGCTGCGTCCTTCTCGGTATAGGCCACGCTGTCCTCCAGGTCGAACATGATGGAGTCCGAGCCGTAGATGTGGGCGTCCCGGATCATGCCGGGGTTGTTGCCGGGCACGAACATCATGCTGCGGCGCAAGCGATCCTTCTTATACATCCTGCCGCACCTCCCATGTGTAGTCGTGCCACTCCGCCGCACGAGTCAGGGCGGTGGCCACCCGCGCCCGGACGGTGCAATCCAGCGCGCCCTTGTCCACGGCGGTGATGAGCGCGTTCTCCACACCGTAGTCGGCAGCAGTTTCGCGGATCACGGCGATGATCTGCTTTCCAAACTGCTGATAGACGCTACTGGTCAGCTCCACCTGCACGCCGCCCGCATCGGACGGCTCCACGGTGATCATAATGTCGTTAGATTCCATAGTCCCGGCATTGCCGGTGGTGATCAGTTTCATACTTTTTCTCACCTTTTCATTAAAATTTCACTGGAAACCATTTTATTTCATTGAATGGAATGTGGGCATCCTTACTTTGCCGACGATTGAATCCCGTATTTCACGGGAGCCAAAGCTGTTTTGAGCACCAGCGACAGAGCAAATAAATATATCCGTTTGCAGGGGTTGCCAATACGATGCTTTTGAGATACCCAATATGCCGAGCATGATCGTATTTATGTATGGAAGCGGCATCAGCTATTCCAACGAAATCAGATACTCTTTATGAATCTGAATCCTTCCATTTATTTGTCTCAAAAAACCATCCTGCTTCAGCTCTGCAATAAACCGGCTGACAGTCACTCTGTTGACACCTATGATTGCCGCAATATCTTGATGCGTCCAATCCACAGAGAGATTGCACCATTTTCCGTCCTCTACAGCGCCGGGATTGGCGCAGGACTGCAATAGGCGCTTTAAGCGATCCAGTGTGGAATCAAAGGTAACGCTTTCAACCTCATGGCGTAAAATGGTGCTCTTTTCCACCGTGCTGCACAGCACGGCCTGTGCAAAAGTGATGTTCTGCAGCAAGGCCATAAAGTTATTGTAATCCATCAAATATAGTAAGGTGTCGCACTCCGCAATGGCATATCTGGTGGCAAGCTCTACATTATCGCCTGTATTCAAGAAAATCCCTTCGCTAAAAAACCAACCGCGCCCAAGACGATACAGGACTTTTTCCCGTCCGTTACTGCCAAACATATAATGAGAGGTTACGCCCTCTGCAACATAGGCGACATAATGGATTGGATCTCCGGGGGAAAGATATACATCCCTGGCGTGTAAATGTCTGAGAATGGAGCGTGCCCGAATCTGTTTGCGCAGCAACTCATTATTGCAACACGCAGGGCCTGTCCAAAGGTGTTCTCCAGATGCCATGGCTATTGCCTCCTTGTTTGGCGCCAAATTTTGCTCCTTGTGCGAAAAAGGACAAGGACATAGTAACATAAACTGTTGGTTTTGGCAATTCAAACAGCCTTCTGCTGGGCATTAAAGCTTATAGGCCAGATAGGAACCTTCACAAGGGGGACCGGCGCAGATATGTGCTACATTATTGGCGAAATCGACAATCAGGGAGGCTACCGTCATAAAGTCTTTTAACTCATAACCGGGAAGGTTCGTATTGTGTGCACAGATTGATTCCGGGAAGTATTCGTGATCTTTCATGCACTCCATGATATACGGAATATCAATGCTGCCCTGCCGCTGCCGCAGAAGCGCCTCCAGACGCGTGTCACGATTTTTAGGGCCGATTCTGGCATCCAGCTGCTGGTGTACAACAAAGTGGTTGGCATGGGTCAAAATACCATCTTTCGGGGCCAGCATATTTACACCGCCCGGAAATGCTTCGATATCCACTGCGACACCCTGCGCAGAGGCTAGCATCATGTTGTTTGAAACACTTCGCTTTGCGTGAATCAGCATATCTCTGGCTTCTTCAAAGGAGTGGCAGGAAAGGACTTTGCGTCTGAGAAAAGTAACCGGGATGCCGGTGCCCCAATCGTCATATACTGACGTGATCATATTATTGCAAAGGCCTACCCCACAGGAATTAAAGCCCTCGCGAAGCATCTGACCGGCCTCGGTCAAGCCCAGAATTCGGGTACCATCCGCCTGCTCAATGTGTAAAATAACGATATTAGGAAGCACCGCCTGCTTGTAATCCCAGTTTTTGACGAGATAGGTCGTATGGCTTGTGGTTGCTTCCGGCAAAATGGCCGCCGTGGTACATTCCGGAGTCTTGGGAAATTTCGTAATTTCATAGCGGCAATTGAGTACCATCAAATCTTCTATTGAGATTTCCGCTCCGTCGGCGACTCCGTATGCCTCTTCCAGCACTTCCGGCATCATCTGCTCAATATCCGGCAAATAGGCCATAGCATATTGCTGAATTTTATCCCAACTCTTATCCGAAGTTTTCGCAAAATAGCGCCGATATACCTCGACACCTGCGCGAATTTTTTCTTTTGCCTGCTGACCATATTGAACACCGCAGGCATAAGGCGTGTCCGCCTTAATATGAATAGTCTGAAATGCCTCCATGAGATGGCCTCCTTACTGCTAAATTAATGTATTTTGCCCCCTCAATCGGGGGGGCAAAATACAAAAGCTTTAAAAATGCGATTACTTGCCGTTTGCGACGTTTTCATACCGATAAGCGGTGATCGGATTCAGCTGGAAACCGGAGACACCACTTCTCACACCCACCAGATTCTGATAAGCCCACAGCGGGATGTAAGGCCGGTCAACTGCCATAATGCTGCTGATTTCCTTATACACGGCAGCGCGTTCTGCGTCGTCCGTCAGGCTCCGTGCAGCCAGCAGCTTAGCCATGACATCGGGATTGTTGTAGTGGGAAAGGTTGCTGGTGGATTCAGGAGAAATATTGCTGTACAGCACATAGTCCGCATCACCCATCAGGTTATAATACATAGAGCTGCATGCGTCAAAGTCTCCGCCCTTTACAATGGTATCATCCATCACGGTGCCGTCCATCGGCTCAACGCTGACGGTGATGCCAACCTCGCTGAGCATATCCTGCAGAACCACACACGCCTCCTGACGGGTCTGATCGGAAGACTGCACCCAGACGCTCATTTCGAATCCATTCGGATAGCCGGCGGCGGACAGCAATTCCTTTGCCTTTTCAATGTTATAAATGTTGGCGGTGGCAGAATCATCATAGCCAAAGACGCCGGGGCCGACCAGGCTGGCTGCGGGCGTTGCATAACCATACATCACAGAAGAGCACAAGGCATCCTTGTCAATGGCATATTCAATTGCCTGACGTACACGGGAATCGTTCAGGGCTTTTGTGCCGCTATTGCAGTTGATGGTCACATAAAACACTTTGAAAGAGGGGGCAGACAAAACCGCAGTTGCTTCATTTGTATTCAGTCTTTCCACATCGGAAGGCGGCACATCATATGCAATGTCGATCTCGCCGGTTTCCAGCAGAGTCGAGCGCTGAGACGCTTCGGGAACCACGCGCATCTCCAAATACTTGGTAGCAACCGTGCCGCCCCAGTAATTCTCATTTGCCTCCAGCTTTACATATTCGCCTTCTTTACGCTCGACAAACTTGTACGGGCCGGTTCCCACAGGATTCGTTGTCATAGCCTCGTCGTTCTGCTCCAGAAGATGCTTGGGCATGATACCGGCAAGAGGATTGCACAGCGCATTCAGCACCGGGGTATAAGCGCCCTTTGTGTTAATGACAACCGTGTATTCATCCACGACATCCACGCTCTCCAGCCAGGAGAAATTGTTCTTTACAATGGTGCTGTTCATTGCACGGTCATAGGTATATTTGACATCTTCTGCCGTCAATTCCTGCCCATCATGAAACAGTACGCCCTTGCGCAGGTGCATCTGCAGGGAGTCCTCATCCAAAAACTCCCAGCTTTCAGCCAGGTGCGGAATTACGTTGATATCGGCATCCCAAGTGACCAGCGTGTCAAAAATATTGCAAGTCACATCATACGTTGCGGGGGTTTTTCCTACATGGAAATCGAGCGAGGTGATATCGCTGGCTTGCGCAAAAACGATAGTATCCTTAGCTCCGGTGGTTGCGCTTTCTCCATTGGACGGGCTTTTTTTGCTGCCGCATGCGCTCAAACAGCCAAGCAGTATACATACAGTCAGCAGTGCAGAAAAAATCTTTTTCATGTGAGTCCTCCTCATTTTTATTTCATAGAACCGCCGGCCAAATGGCAGGCGACAATATGACCCGGTTCGACTTCCGTCATTTGCGGCGAACATTGGCTGCATTCCGGCCGCGCATAAATGCATCGTTTTGCAAAACGGCATCCCGGCTTTACATTGATTGGAGAGGTTAGTTCGCCTTTCAATGCAACGCGCTCCATCTTAACATCCGGATCCGGGATCGGAATGGCTGAAAGCAGTGCCTGTGTATATGGATGAACGGGGTTTTTGAACAGTTGCTTTGGCGTTGCTTTTTCCACCAGCTGTCCTAAGTACATTACGAGGATTTGATTCGACAAATGCTTTACCACGGAAAGATTATGCGTAATAAATAGATACGTCAGCCCCATCTGCGCTTGCAGATCCTGCATTAGATTCAGCACCTGGGCCTGAATGGAAACGTCAAGCGCTGAAACAGGTTCGTCGCAAACAATGAACTTCGGGTTCACGGACAAGGCTCTGGCAATTCCTATGCGCTGCCGGCGTCCGCCATCTAACTCGTGGGGATAAGAGTTGACCAGTCGGGGTGCTAAGCCGACAACATCCATCATTTCGGCAACACGCTTCCGGATCTTTTCCTTTTCACTGGGCTTGTAGATCCCCTGAATAATCAAGGGCGCTGCAATTGCCTGAGAAACAGTCATGCGGGGATTGAGGGAAGCATAGGGGTCTTGAAAAATAATCTGCATTTTGGAGCGCAGCTCTTTCATTTCCGCCTTGTTGCATTCGAGGATGTTCCGGTCTTCAAAAATAACCTCGCCCGCAGTCGGCTCGTGGAGTCGGAGAATGCACCGCCCCAGCGTTGACTTTCCGCAGCCGCTCTCGCCGACTACCCCCAAGGTTTCCATGCTGTTAATGCCAAAAGTCACATCGTCAACCGCACTCAGCGTCCCACTTGGTGTCTGAAAGTATTTTTTCAAATGGTTGACCCTTAACAATTCTCGGTTTTCCATTTATTCTCCCTCCTCCCGCGTTTCCTTATATCGGAGGCATCGCACCTGATGGTTGCCCTCTTCGCCGCCCATATTTACCAAGTGAGGATGCTCTGTTCTGCACTGCTCTGTCGCAAAGCAGCATCTGTCGCAAAATGCACACCCTACCGGAAGATCCGTTGGATCCGGCATCAGGCCCTCGATCGGCACTAAACGCTCCACATCTTCGTTTATATTGGGGATTGAAGAAAAGAGCCCCGCTGTATAAGGATGAAGTTTGTTTCGGAAAATATCGTGTACGGTTCCGGTTTCTACAATTTCACCGGCATAAATCACAGAGACATAATCGCAGTTCTGCGCGATAACGCCCAAATCGTGGGTGATCAGCAGCATCGACGTGCGAAAGCGTTCCCGTAGGTCGCGAATCATTTCCAGTATCTGCGCTTGAATCGTTACATCCAATGCAGTCGTCGGCTCATCGGCAATCAGTATTTTCGGATTGCATGCTAATGCGATGGCAATTACCACACGCTGTTTCATACCGCCGGAAAACTGATGCGGATATTCGCTGCCGCGTGCGCTGGGTATTCCGACCAATTCAAGAATTTCTGCCGCCTTCTTTGCAGCATCCTTCCTGCTGAGCTTGTCATGATTGCGTATTGCCTCTGCAATTTGATCGCCTACGGTCATCACCGGGTTCAGGCTTGTCATGGGATCTTGAAAAATCATAGAGATATGCTCTCCGCGGATTCGACGAAGCTGCTTTTTGTCCATCTCCAGCAGATTTTTCCCCTCGTACAAAATTTTCCCGCTTTTGATTTTTCCGTAAGGCTTTGCCGTTAAGCCCATAATCCCCTTTGCCAAGGTGGTCTTGCCAGCACCGGTCTCGCCTACCAGCCCAAGTGTGCGGCCCTCTTTCAAGACCAAGTCTATACCATTAAGCGCCTTGACCGTTCCTTCACGCAGCTCGAAATGAATACGCAGGTCCTGCACTTCCAAAATCGTTTGATCCATGTCTATCCCTCCTATTAGCGTTTCTGCTTGGGATCCAATGCATCGCGCAGACCATCTCCCAGCAGGTTCAGAGAAAGAATGCAGATCACAATAGCAAGTCCCGGAAACAGTGAGATATGCCAGGCTTCACGCATATACATGCGCGCCGACGACAGGATGGAGCCCCATTCCGGCGCAGGCGGTTGGATTCCCAGGCCTAAGAAGGACATGCCGGCCACATTCAGAATTGTGGTAGCCACACCGAGAGTGCCCTGAACGATTACGGGAGAAAGAGCATTGGGAATAATATACTTTACAATGACCAACGCGTCTGAAGCACCCACAGCCTTGGCGGCTTCTACATATTCGCTGTCCTTTACCGTCATAACGGAAGAACGGATAATTCGTGCAAACTGGGGAACCTGTGAGCAAGTCAGTGCAATCAGAAGGTTGACCAAGCTGGACCCCAGTGCCGCATAGATGGCCATAGCTAAAACCAGACTTGGCACAGTCATCACCATATCCATAAAGCGCATGATGACATTATCGATTTTCCCGCCGTAAAATCCCGCAATAGATCCAAACACACCACCTATAAGGATGGCAGCCAGAATCGTACAAATACCGGCAAAAAGTGAATAGCGCGTTCCCCATAAAAGCCGGAACAGCAGATCTCTTCCATATTCATCGCACCCCAAAATATGCGCAGCAGAGGGCTTGGCCAGCTTCATGGAAAGATTGTTCTTGGTAACCAAAACCTTATACAGCTCTCCGCCATCTGCCAGATCGATCAGCATCGTGGTAATTGATACCAAAATCAGCAGGGCAATCACCACTAACCCGCAAATTGCCAGGCGATTGTTGCGAAACTGTATCCAAGCCTGCTGTGATAAGGAGCGCTGTACGAACTTATCCTGCTTGTCGCGTTTAGACATTTTTTTTCGCCCTCCTTATCATAGATTTGTATTGAGACTTGATGCGAGGATCCACAAATGCATAGATAATATCTACTAAAAGATTGATTACAGTAACAATGATGGCCAGCATCACCACCGCCCCCAGTACGCAAGGGGTATCTTTGTTGGAAATAGATTCAACAATATAGCGGCCAATACCGGGCCAGGCAAAAATGGTTTCCGTTGTCACCGCTCCGCCCAGCAGATTGCCGAATTGCAAACCCAAAACGGTGATAATCGGGATCAGAGCGTTGCGCAGCATATGGCGGAACACAACGACCCGCTCTGATACGCCCTTTGCCCGTGCCGTATCAACATAGTCCTGATTCATCACATCCAACATAGCCGAACGAGTCATTCGTGTGACCAGTGCGGTAGAGTTCATGCCCAGCGTCAGCATCGGAAGGATGATACCCAGCGCCAGCGAATCAGATGCCGTATAGGCCGCTGGCAGCCACCCAAGGTTCACCGCAAAAATGATTACGCCCATCAAGCCCAGCCAAAAATGCGGGGCAGAGGCGCCAATCAGCGTAAGGACCATGGTACAGTTATCGAACACCGTATACTGATGCTTGGCAGATATAATGCCTGCCGGTATACCTACGATAACAGCAAACAGCAGTGCTGCAAAGGAAAGCAAAAATGTATATGGTATGCGCTGCATGATCTGCTGCATGACATCCAGGCCCGTTTTATAGGAGGTGCCAAGATCGCCCTGAACCAAGTCCAGGACAAAGCGACCGTATCTTACCGGAAACGGGTCATTCAAGCCCATTTCTTCCCGCAGCTCTTCGATTTGCTCAGCTGTCGCGTCTACACCGAGCTTTGCTACAGCCGGATCACCTGGCGTCATGTCCATCACGAAGAACACGATGAAAGTTGCGCCGATCAGAACCGGAATCAGCAGCAATATCCGCTTTAAGATATACTTCAGCATCTATTGTCTTCCCCCTTAGTTTTTATTGTTTATAATTCCACCGGAGTAAAGCTAAATCAATTTCATCGCAAATGCGATCCATCATATCCACCAAACGATTGCGCTGCCGCAAGAAGTCTGTATAAATAAATAAATAGCTCTTGTTATCTGCGTTATCCTTGGTGACCCCCATTGCCGCTCGGAGCTTTGGAAAGGTAGCCGGCAATGACAATCTGTCATAGTTATAGGGATCTGAGTAATTAAAATTCATATTTACCAGATCTCCGGCTATTTTTTTGATTTCACGATCCGTATTGGTTCTGCCTTTGAGCGCACGGCAGAACTGCTGAGCTTTCTCCTGCAATATGTCCAAATGCGGAAACACCGGAGATAAATCAAATTCGCCTTCCAGCCCACATTGAATCTCTTGCAGCATGCGTCTGGTTTCTCCCATATAAGACAGAATATCTACCGGTAATTGGGTGCTGTTTGCCACCTCGCAGATCATTTCCGCGTTAATGTTGGCGTCCCGCAATGCGTTGGCAAAATCAACCTTGTCCAGCGTATCCTCGCGGCTGTGCCACCAATACCCGCCGCCCACCGGCCAAATATTCACTTTATCTGGTGAAGCTTCATACTTCAGCATAATAGTGATCGGCACATTTTTACCCATAAAATTAGGCTCGCCCAAATGAGGCCGTGGTATATAGGGTGCAGGCTCCAGCCCGGTATATCGCCGGATCCGTTCGGAAGTAAAAGCCGCCCCCTCCATTTGGGTTGTTCTGGCGCGGATGCACCGTGCGTTTTTGCTGCCCGCCACATCAATGTTGATCTGCGCTACGCAATGATCGCGGATTTTTTCATAAAATGTATCCGCATACCAGGTGGAACCTGCGTATTGACCAAACTCATGGCCCGACCACCAGCAAAAAACCAGGCCGCGCTTCAGCGCGCTTCGATTTTCGTGGAATACTCTTGCTAACTCCAGCAGAATACAGTCTCCAGCCCCATTGTCCGTCATTCCTTCGCAATGCGAATCATAGTGACCGTCAACTAATACAAAGTTTTCCTCACAGCCGGGAATGTACGCCACCGGAATGGATGCCTTCTTCACCCGGGTATCCGCTTGTGCAGATAGACGGACGCGAACGTTCCCACTTTTCATCAGCGCTTTCATCCTTTCACCTGCCGCTTTTGTACAGTCGATACAGGGGATCTCCGGCAAAAGGTAAGCGTTTTCGGGCGTTGGCGTTCCGTTGTGGTTAGATGCGCCAAAATAGTGCGGAACATCTTCCGGGGATGGGTACATACCGATCACAGCCAACGCTCCCGCCTCTTTAGCCTCTCTGGCAATATCGCTGCAAAAGCATTGCGTTAAAACAACCTTGCCCGCAAACGAACGAAACCGTTCTGTATTATCGTTTACCGACAGCCGTGTGCATTCGCACCACCTGTCGTATATCAACTCTCCTTCTAAATCTGTTACATTTTTTGTATAGCCGCAGGGGACGACCTCAAATTCCTGCTGCTCCGGAGAGATTATTTCCAGTTTGGCCGAAACAGCTGAGCTAAGATATCCGGAATACCATAATTGCTCATGCGGAATTCCGTATTCTGACAATTTGCTGCAGATATATGCAGATGCAGATTCGGCATCCGGCGATGCGGTCGCACGCTTGAGTTTACTGAAGAAAAACGCCGTTTCTTTTACGTTTTCTACAGATATTCCTGCAAGAATACGATCTGTTAACGCTTTTGCTTCTGTTAGTTGCGCCATTTTGCTCTCCTCTTTTTCTTCAAAGTCTGAGTAAAATCTCCAGTTTTTCATATTGTACTTCACAGAAAATGTGTTGACAATTACAAAAATTACATTGTACGTAATTTACTTTGTAGCTATTGTTACAAGGCTGCCGGATACACGGTGGTGTGTTTATTGGATCACAGCGGCCTGTAAATGTTGGTCAAAATCTATGACCATACCGGCGCAAAGGCATTACATAACGCCTTATCGGAAACAAAATCCGGCGCAGAAGCAAAAAGAGGAGCCATAACAGCCATTGTCATTCAGTTAGCGGCAAAGGCAATATGAGTATCCCTGTAAGAATGAATGAGTGTATCCCTCAGCGGGATGCACTCATTCTGCAAAAAACATGACAAATAAGCGGATCAAAAAATCCGCTAAAAAAGCTATTCAAGCCGTAGTATTTCTGCCGAGCATTTCCATAGTGAAAGGGAAATCGTCCTTTTCTCAAATTAAACCCATAAGAAAATCTTGTTTGCTCTTGTCCTGTATTTTATCAAACGCATTATCGAGGGTATTTTCTGCAGCTTTTGACAATCTTCCGTTGGCTTTTAGCTCTGATGCCCATCGCTCCAAAAAATCCGTGCACTCCCTGCTGCCTTTTCTCCAAAACTGTTGTGTTAGTATTTCCAAAGCAAACCCTAAATTTGAAAACCGAGGAATATACCTACTAATGATCGGGATGCAGGCATCATTTTTAATATGCTTATATCACAAATCCTGAAAAGAACTACAGCCTACTCCTAAACATCTATTTAATTCAGCGCATAAGGAATCCACTAAAATATAATCTTCTGTACCCACTCCAATGGCTCTGTTATGCCATTCCCGCTCTATATCCGCTTTATATAAGACGGCTGCCGCATATCCCTCTGCCACCAGACCAATCTTTTCCAGCCCGCGCAGCAGCGTCGCCTTAATCTCGGCAGAAATCTCTTTACTGTTGTCATGGATCTCAACACTCATGATCTGAAAATAAAAAATCGAATTCTTTTTGCAGCGCTTTGAACTTGACGTCGCGCTCTCTTTCAAGTAATCTAACAACCGGGTCCGACGGATGATCCAGCCCTTGCCATTCCGGATATTTCGCCCGCTCCGTTTCTATTTTTTCGGTGTAATTGCGAAACAATATCTCGCACTTAGCCAAATACTCAGCATAAAGCGGATGCGCTCTATCGACTTTTTTCTTTGCGTTCATACGCTACACCCAGCTCCTTGAAAAACAAATACGCTCTTTGGGTAAACCTATACACCGCATTGTCGATGCCATAATGGTCTTTATAATAAACCGGCGAATTGATATTTACGTCCATAGTATTCACCCCCCCCATTTTGACTTCAAGGCTAAATATACCATATGAATTCAAAATAATCTACTGCTGTGTATCAAACGGCAGGATTGCTTCCGCAAAATGTGTAATATGACCTTCAGATTATACCCGGAATAAGAAAAGCCGCCGTCTGTTGGCGGCGACCCGGCGTGTCGAAAAATTAATTTATTCCGCAATCAAATGCGGGCAAAAAGAAAAGGCACCCTATTGGGTGCCTTCTCTATGTTGGCGCTACCTATTTTTCCGGGCCGTCTCCAGCCAAGTATCGTGGGCAGAAGCGAGCTTAACTTCCGTGTTCGGGATGGGAACGGGTGGACCCTCGCCCTAATCAGCACCAACTATTGAAACCGTGATTCGCGGTAACAAACTGTAGTATATTCAATTTTCCGCTCTTTGTCAAGAAAGAAATGGTGACCCGTACCGGATTCGAACCGATGTTAAAGGCGTGAGAGGCCTCTGTCTTAACCACTTGACCAACGGGCCATGTCCGTCTCTCTATCTTCATCAGCTTTCGCTGCCTGAATTCTGGTACACCATCAGGGACTCGAACCCTGGACACCCTGATTAAGAGTCAGGTGCTCTACCAGCTGAGCTAATGGTGCATATATTGCACTTACGCGCTCGATTGCACCTTCAAAACCGAACAATGTATCAAGGAATCAGGAAGGCTAATTGCCTGCATAAATTGTAGGTCAAGCCCTCGGGCTATTAGTACCGGTCAGCTGCATACATTGCTGCACTTCCACCTCCGGCCTATCAACCAGATCGTCTTTCTGGGCCCTTACTCCATAAAGGATGAGAGATCTCATCTTAGGGGGAGTTTCACGCTTAGATGCTTTCAGCGTTTATCTCGTCCGTACATAGCTACCCAGCTATGCCCTTGGCAGGACAACTGGTGCACCAGAGGTACGTCCATCCCGGTCCTCTCGTACTAAGGACAGCTCCCTTCAAATCTCTTACGCCCGCAACAGATAGGGACCGAACTGTCTCACGACGTTCTGAACCCAGCTCGCGTGCCGCTTTAATTGGCGAACAGCCAAACCCTTGGGACCGAATACAGCCCCAGGATGC
>ERZ1106941.475-NODE-475-length-58457-cov-7.691380_pt1 | contig 58457 bp, 56 predicted proteins | sample MGYA00403670_ERZ1106941 | MGnify/ENA primary metagenome ERZ1106941 (study PRJEB35170, sample SAMEA104062400) | human gut metagenome | biome: human gut; feature: human-associated habitat; material: faeces | place: Denmark | collected 2012-06-04 ...
ATGCGAATCAGCAGTTGATAAACATCAGCCTTTTCGCTTGTTAAAATGTTATTATTCAGTTAATTATCTCATAAATTAATTTTCTAATCTCCTTGAAAATCAGTATATTAGAAGAATAAAACCACTCATTGTTCTAATTATGATTCCCAAGGAGAAAGAATTAAAACTTATAAAAACATATATGTATATCTGCGATGTTTACGAGTCTTCACTCAAGTTCTACTGCCAGAGGTTCAGTAATAACAATCATCCAATCTTTACCGATCAGGAACTGCTTACTGTATATCTGTTCTGTGGAGCTTATCAACAATACTTTAAAATCAAAGACATACATACCTTTACCAAGGAATACCTGCTTTCATGGTTCCCTGACTTGCCTTCTTACCAAACATTCAATTATAGATTGAATTTGATGCCGGAAGCAATCAGCGAACTGGTCAGGCAGTTAATCCATTCATTCAAACCTCAAGATTGTGACAGTATGAAATCATTAGTTGACTCGATGCCTATCATTACTTGCGCAGGAAAGAACAAAGTAGGAAAGGTCGCCACTGAGATTACTTCCAAAGGATATTGTTCGACAAAGAACATGTATTATTTCGGAATAAAACTCCATGCAGTGGCTTTCCGTAGAAAAGGAACTATACCTTTTCCTGAAATGCTCATACTTTCCGCTGCTGATGAAAATGACTCCACTGTATTCAAAAGAGAATGTGGAAAAATCGGAGTATGCTGTCACAGTGGTCTAGCTGAAAGAAACGCCGAATATCATGTAAATTCCATATTTTACATGGGTTGATTATCAAGAAATTACAAATAGCAATCAGGCTAATTTCCTTTGAAAATCGGAGCATGCTGTTACATTGCGCTCAAAGCGGCTCAACAAAGCCCACCGAATCGGAGTATGCTGTTACAGTTTTGATGAATTTATTATCTTGAAGGATGAACCAATCCTTCAAGACAATGGCTACACAACCTAAGAAAATGAATATCATCAAGCAGGTCCTTACGGGCCACAAAAATGGATTATCGGTCAGAAAGATGGCCGAAATGTACTCGATGAGTCCCACAACCGTACAGCGCTATCTCAGGATGGCCAATGAAGACGCATTGGGTGTAGATGCGCTCTTGCAGTTAGAGGACCCGGAGTTGAGCCATCGGTTCAATGGCGGAAATCCGGCCTATTGCGATGAACGCTTTGAGGACTTCAAGAAACGACTTCCCCATTTTGAACAGGAACTGAAGAAGCCTCACATGACAACGCTTCTTCTTTGGGAAGAGTACCGCAAAGACGTTCCTGACGGTTACGGATTGACCCAATTCCGCTTCCATCTGAAGCAGAATACAGTAGCAATAAAGCCTTCCACTGTGCTCAAGATGCTACACCAGCCTGCAGGGAAGATGTATATAGACTTTGCCGGCGACAGGCTGAGCTACGTCGACATGGAAACAGGTGAGGTTGTTCCTGTAGAAACGTTTGCTGCGGTTCTGCCATGCTCCGGTTACACCTTTATAACCTGTATCCCGTCGCAAGGCATAGAACATTTTCTCGGAGCCGTGGATGCTGCCATACGATTCTTCGGAGGTGCACCGCGAATCCTGGTACCCGACAACCTGCGTTCGGCCGTAAAAACCTTCGACAGATGGTCTCCTGGTCTGACGGACGGGCTGAATGACCTTGCCACGCATTACGGGTGCTGTGCACAGCCTGCCAGAGTAAGGCGTCCCAAGGACAAGGCTTTGGTCGAAGATGCCGTGCACAAGAGCTACAAGCGCATATACGCTCCGTTGAGGAACCGTCTTTTCCACTCCTTGCAGGAACTTAATGCAGCTGTGGAAGAACTGCTTGAAAAGTACAACAGCCGGCGTATGCAGGGATGCGACTACTCGCGGGTGGAACGCTTCCTGGCTGTAGAGAAACCCGAGTTGCTCCCGTTGCCCGGAGAGCGTTACCAGATGAAGCGGCATGCCTTGCTTACAGTCGCTCCGAACTGTTTTGTACAGCTTGGAAGGGAACGGCACCACTACTCAGTACCCAGCCGTCTTATAGGCAACAAGGTGGAAGTCATCTTTACAGACACACAGGTCAGAATCTATCATGACGGCAGCTGCATTGCGACCCACATGCGTTCATTCAAACAAGGAGGCTACACCTGGGTAAAGGAGCATCTTCCTTCACAGACACAGGCTTATTACGAATACTCCCCGCAGTACTTCATAGACAAGGGATCCAAGTATGGACCTATGGCTGAGCATGTCCTGCGTGAACTGTTCTCGGCCACTGACAGACCTGCAGAAGTGTATTACCGCTCCGCACAGGGCATCCTGGCTCTCGCCCGTGAGACAGAACCTAAACTTTTTCTTCTTGCATGCAAGATATCTGTCCAATGCGGAAAATGCAGCTATCCGTTCATCAGCAATCTGGTGAAGTCCAAATGTCAGGGCTACTTGATGCTGCAAGAAAAGAATGAAGAAAATCAAGCATCTGCCTTGCCATTGCATGAGAACATCAGGGGAGCGCAAGCTTACAAATAACATATCATTATATCACCATAAAACGGCACAACAATGGAAAAAATCTTATCAGACCTCAAAGCTATGCGGTTGCCAGGAATGGCCCAGACATGGCAGAACCTTATGGAGGCCCACAAAATCGACTCAATCTCAATGGCTGACGGAATGCGCATGCTGATCCAGGGAGAAAACGACATGCGTATGTCCAACCGTACGCACCGGCTTATCAAGAATGCCCACTTCCGTTATACGGTAGCACTGGGTGAGATAGCTGCCGATTCGGCACGCGGCATTGACCAGTCACTGCTCAATGAGGTTGCCACATGCGATTACATCAGACATGGCTATCCCATCATCATTACAGGTCCTACAGGTACAGGCAAGAGCTGGCTGGCATCGGCTCTTGGCCACCATGCCTGCCTATGTGGATACAAGGTCCGCTACTACAATGTGATGAAACTTTTTGAGGAGCTTACCATGGCCCGCATAGAAAGCAGACTCCCTAAACTCTTCGAGCGACTCTCACAGTATGACCTGCTGATACTCGATGACTTTGCCATAAAGAAGCTAACTGCAGAACAGGTGCTCGACCTGATGGAAATCATAGAAGACAGGCACGGAAACAAGTCTACCATCTTTGCAAGCCAGCTGCCCGTAGCAAACTGGTATGAAACGCTCGACAGTAATGTCTCTGCAGCGGATGCGATCTTGGATAGAGTTGTAAATACCGCATCGAGATTTACATTGAAAGGAGACAGTTTAAGAAAAAAACATTAACTTTGCCTCGTCAGAACTGTAACAGCATGGCCGTTTTTGCTGTAACAGTCTACTCCGTTTTTACCAGAATGTGTGGGAAATCTGAACAATAGAGAAATATATGCCGATAAAATATATTCGGATATACCATTCTATAAAGAGACGAAAGAATGCAAAAAACTCGAGCTATTTACTCCTGTAAAAGCTATCAAAGGAGAATCACCTGAAATAACAAAAAGGGAGAAAGCGGCAAGAGACTTGTTTTCAACGGCAGTCTCAAAAGTCAGACAACCCATTGAAGCATTATTCAACTGGTTGAATGAAAAAACAAATATTCAAAGAGCGATGAAGGTCAGATCTACATCTGGACTTCTGGTACATACGATGGGAAAAATTGCCATCGCATTAATTACTCTAATTTTTAACTAAGGAATCAAATGCTGATTCGCATTAATAATCATTTTTAGAAATCCGATAGTGAAGTGTATTCAACTTCATGTGCAAAAATGTGCTCGTCAAGGTCATACTTACTAAGAATACCCTCTGCATCCTCAAATTTCTCAGGCCTTTCGCCACACAATTCTTCAATTGCTTCTGCCATTTGCTCAAAAGTTTCATAGTAGTTCATATCAACCTCTGTGTCATCGAGCAGATAACATTCAGGAAACCATCTATCACTTCCATCGGTTTTCTGCCAAATGCCACAACCAAATTCCTCTGTAATGAAATGTACTTCCACATCGAATTTTTCAGAAAGCAGATAGAACATCTTGCGTTGGTCGCACCAAGCTGTCTCAGTCTCCAAACGAAAATATGCTGAATTATCCCCATCAATGGTGATTTTATCATCGAGGTAACAAATACTACCACGACAACAAACATTGTCTTTGTCTGGCTCTAATAGCAAGATGTCCTTAACAACATAACCAAGCCATGAACTCTGAGGCAAATATGTACCTCGTCGGTCTGCGAACTCACTACGGTCAGTAGCAAGAACTTTTCTGAACTGATTGTGTAAAGCTTCGATTGAAGATTTACTTCCCTCTATTACATATGAGGTCATACACAAATTGGACATATCATATAATATTTAAAGATTTATACTATGAGGTTTGTTAAGTCTCCTTATTTACGATGCCCAATAAGGTTCGCTGAAAATTTCTCAAGCCAAGGGTTCTTGCGTGTTTTTGTCCGTAGGAAAAACAAAAACTCCCAAGGTTCATTGGTGGAAATGTAGCGTACATACCTTTGCAGCGGGAAATGAGAGGCACAAAGACTTAATAGTATGCTGATGAAATATGATATGCCAATATATATGCCTAGCCTTTATTCTATAATTGGAACGACAAAGTGTATAAATGGGTATTGACCGACCATAAGAAAAAGCGATCAAGTGACCGCTTTCTCTAGTCGAAGTATAGCAGGTGTTATCCTGCTTTAGCTGTATCTTCCTTTTTAGGAATTTCAACTACTTCGGTAGCAATCAGGACAACTCTGTTGTGTTTGACACCATTCTTATCAGTCCAAGTCTGAGGCTGAAAGTAACCAGATACCTGAAGGTGTACGCCCTTTACAAGAAGGTTGAAAGAATCTGATTCAGCATTCTTACGCCACATTTCGCATCCGATTAGTGCGCTGACACGTGATGTACTGTCACCGATCTTTTCTTCTCGTGATACAGCGATAGGAAACTTAGCAAGTGAACTGTTGGTAAACGTTCTTACTTCAGCTGTAGAAGCTACAAAACCATTGATTTCGAAAGAATTTTTCATCTCAACAAATATTTAAAAGTTATACAATTAATTTTTATGATGCCTCAGAGAGTGTAGAGATAGGGACAAACAAGAGAAACGGCCGAATACTCTTTATATCCATATAAAGGAAGATTCTGCAAAAGAGCCTATTGTGCAAGATTGCCAAATCGCCCCGTAGCCACAGTAACAGTGGCGCTGCACTCTAAATTTGCATCGAGAAAAAAGATTGTAACTTTGCCCGGAATATTTGGATGAAAGTCTTCGATGATGGTATAGCTCATTTAGCATAAGATAAGGCTACCAAACACTGGCATATCTATTGCTGCCGAAAAGAAAAAGGTGATGGCACATCGGTTCTAATGCCGGTATGCTGAAATGTAAGAATGGTATTTGTCGGATTAAGGTAAAAGGTATTGAACACCGATGAAAGGTTACGGAATCCGAAGGCTACTAGAGATGGATAAGAAAGTGCTGGCGATTGATTGTCGCCAATGAGAAATCCGATAAGGAAGATACGACAAGGATAATGCCCTGTTCGGTGGAAAGCGTCAGTTGGTTTAATTGGGAGGAACTAGTATAGATTGTAAAACTGGGTAAGAATGCAGACTTAAATGCAGTCTGCTACTACAAAAGGAATGTCCGTCAGAATAAAAGAATACAGCCACCATAGAGAGTTATGTATCTATGATGGCCGTGTTTCAGATAGTGGCTTTACTGGGTTACTTTCGTATAAGTCACATTGCAATATGTCTTATCGTAATCCGAGATAATGATAGCAAGAGATTTGTCCTTGTTGTAATAGTACGTTAGGCCCGTTTCTGGGTCATCAAGAAAAGAGTAATGCTCTTTCAGCGCTTTCACGATGACGCTCTTCTTAGAAATCAGTTCGGTATCTATAACGGAATATAGTTCACCTGTTACCGGCGAAAAGCAATAAAGGATTCCACACATATCACTAGACTTGGAATAGGTCAGCATATTTGCTTGTGTGCTCTTGAAAGAATAATCCTTCATGTTGCTTGCCATGTAGTTTTTCACTTGATTCATGGTAGAGCCCATAGTGCAATATGGCTCAACCCATGAGGAGTTATCCTGAACTATTTCTTCGATGGTATCATCACTGCTACAAGAAGTTAGTAATGCTGTTAATGCCATCATAAATGAAATCATGGCAATAAAAAATGTCTTATTCATATTATTTGGGTTTTAAAAATGTGCTTTGTATTGGATAACATGGTTACAAATCGTATGCCAAGGTATCCGGTTCTTAATATCATAGACGTCCACTGTCACTATAGGAGTAGTAATCTGAATCTGTGAAAATGACATGATCAATCAACTTTATATCAAAGGTTTCAGCAGCCTTCTTTATCTTTTCAGTAATTTTATCATCCACCATTGAAGGTTTAGTATTACCACTTGGATGACAATGTACAAGTGCCATAACTGTAGCATTGCAAAGGACTGCCGTTTTCAATATGAGCCTTACGTCTACTACTGTGGAACTAATACCACCTTTTGAAAACTGTTGCGCTTTGATAGGCTTTGCTGCCGTATTCATAAATATAACCCAAAACTCTTCGGCTTCCACTCCGGTCAAGTGAGGTCTCATTATTTGGTAAATCATGCTAGAGCTAGTAATAGACTTTGCTTCATCCTTATCCCTGAGACTGCGTTTATAGAGTTCTACTATACTATTGGCAAACTTTTTCTTAGCAGGACTTAGCTTATTGATGAAATCCATAAACGAAAGCCCATCTGCATAGTCATCTGCCATCTTTTCTGATACGCAAGATACAAGTTCTCTATCACTTTGCAGACGTAAATCTGCTGAATATAATACATCCATATCTCTATTTTATTCGTTCTTATTGAGGTTTATTTGCTGGCAAAAAGAAAAAGGTACCCATCTGATAGTCATTTGCTCCAAATGGGCTATCTTTTCACTATTTGAGAATTATTTCGTCCCGATATACCAATATCTCGGCACCACTTGAAATTTTAACTAATAACCGGCAACCATAATCCCCAATGATTTCTCCTTCGCTATATCCTCTGTAACTCTCTTTCAGCGTGCAGCGCATTCCTACTACATCGCTGGTTTCTTCTTCGTTATACATAGTTGAGTGCTTTTAGTAGTGAATATTCCATTTACCTTGACTAAAGGTGCGAAAGGATACGTACTCGCACTGAAGTTCATGACTAAGAATTCTGATATATAGCTTATTAGACTCCTGGATATTCTTCATCATTTCATCAATGCTTTCGCATGGAAAAGTCCATCGTGAAGTAAATTCGCCATCCAAGGTATCCTCGTACACTTCAAGATAGGTTTCAAAATGTTCATCGAGATATTTCTCGATCATATTCAAATCTTGCTCGTTTTCAGTACTAGCAAAGAATAGGTTTGTGCAATAATTAGCCATCACTTAACAGATTTATATAAGTTCTACAATTTTGTCCACCTTACCGAATAAGATTGTTTTCAGGGATGTCTTGTCCATAGCATAATACTCTGCTATTTGTCCTGCTTGTCTCACCCAATACAGATGTGCCACGTCAGAAAAGTCAAACATCCATCCCATAACACTTACACAACGTCTGCCATAAGTATTGCTATGCATGGCTTGTGTAAGCCAATTCTTTTCACTTCGGTTGAGTTTACCTCCGTCATTCAGTCGTTGGCGAAGTTGATAGGCTTTGCTATCCTTTAGTGTATCCAATTCCGGTACATCCCAGCTCACGAATTTCCTTGTATAGTCCATATCTAAAAAGTTTTTTATCCCTTTCATTGAATCATCTTCTTTCAGGGATTAATTAAAATTATGGTGCCATCAAAGGTGTTCTGTGCCGTCATGCAAGTTTTACTGTCAAAATACGACCCACAGGGTGGAGATTTCGACTAGTAACCGTTAGGCTTGAACTTTCGTGAACGAGAGCAGAACATGTACCTTTGCATCCAGAATTTCATCAAGCCCGGAAAACAGAAATGAAGCAATAGGATTGCGATGCCCTGCATAGGTCTAAAAGTGCCTATTACGATATTCTAAAAGTGTTATTGCTGGCGAAAAGAAAAATATAAAAGGTTGTTGCGAAGCGTTGCTAGAAGGGACTACTTATGCTTTATAAATGGGTGAACTCTCTCTCTTTTCGGCAGCAAAATTAAGATTGGTTTCCACTTTACTTTACATACCTTTCTCTATATACAGATACTAAACTAAAGAGATAAGTAGACATATTTATGTGTCTACCTATCTACCTTGAAAAAATATTCTACTTCCTTCTTCGTAGTTTATCCAATACTTTTTGCTTGCGTGCTTTTGCCAGTTCAAATAGCTTCAATCTGACTTCTCCTTCTATTTCATAATCCGATTTGATTTTACTCTTGTCCATCCAGGCATTAAGATCACGACGACTAATAAAACAATGCTTTCCACCAGGTTTATAATAGGATAATTCATGTTCCTCCAATAATTTATATACTCCGCCCTTACTAAAATGTAAGATATCAGCGACTTCTTGAACAGTATAATACTCACGCGTTTGGTAAATTTCAATAATCTTCTCAAACTTGGTAAGAAAAGATAATACGCCACCATACTCTTCAAGTGTATCAAACAAATCCATTAACCTGTTTACGCTCTCACAAAAAAATTCACTATCGTAACGCGCACGTGTCATTCGAATCTTAGGAGCTTTTTCTTGTCTCTTATAATTAGCCATAATACAAAATGTTTTTTATCCCTTTCGTTTGAATACTACTTGGGCCAGTTAAATATTTTGTTGCTACTAAAGGTGTTACTTGCATTCACCAAGATTTTCATCATAAATACAACTCTATTAGAGTGGAGATTTATGACGAAATAGGTATTACATGATCTTGAGTGAATCAGCAAGTCACTACTACCTTTGCAACCAAATAATTAATAGGCCAAAGCTGTAATCGATGATTTAAGACTATAAAAGGGAAAATCAATAGAGCTCAGGGTAAGATAAAAGCATATAGATTCAAGCTTATTACAAATGGTATAATTCAACTTTAGTCCACTTTATAATAGCAAATCTAATAAAGTAAAGAACTAAAGTTTGCATATTGCTATGATTTAGGTTAATTTTGTTGATAGTTGTTGCAAAATGACGAATAAGAGAAAACAAGATAATAATAACCGAGTATCAGAAGAGAAAACTCTTAACATCCATAGCGGGAATCCTTCTCTTTTTCAGTTTGCATAACATGCCTTCAATTTTCAACTTAAAACGAAAAAAAGAAAGAAAGATGATAGTTTCCAATGTTAACAAAAGTTAATGAAAAAACCCGTTTTCTCATGCTTGAATGTCTTCGAAAAACGGGTGACACTACATTGTCACCAACAATTTGAAAAATTCTTGTATATTGTTTTTATTCAGAGTGTTAGAGTGTTTTCTTCACATTCTGCATCGGTAAGTAATTGATTATAAGTAACTTATACTATTTTGTTGCAACTATTAATAACCTCCTCATTTTGAGGGGGTTATCTTTTTAACACTTACCAGTTGATATTTGTTGGTATCAATTATTCCATATACTTTTGGCTCAAATTTCATTCCTGCCCCTCAAAAACGAGCAACAGTTGATACAAATTTGTAAGAGATGATACAACGTGAGACGCTGTGAGAATCACAACTCTACGCCACTCGTCTATTATGGGTACAATCGTGAGACGCTGTGAGACGCTATGAGACGCTATGAGACAAAAGTGTAGACTTAAATAGATACCTCATATGAACATCATCAAGCATTGTAAGTGTTGTGGAGTTCAGTTCGTTGCGCACAGAATGGCAACGCTGTACTGTTCCAAAGCATGCAACGCAAAGGCAACAAGAGTTCGTAAAAAAAAGAACCTTGAGAAAGAGTATCAGGAGTTCCAAGATGACATAGAACTGTCACAGGAGACAACTGCTGCTCCTGCCGAATTTCTAAGCCCTGCTCAAGCAGCAATACTGCTTGGGGTTAGTCGTGCTACCGTATATAGGTATGCACTTGCCGGGACTATCAAAGCTGTTCAATTTAGAGGTTTGACTATTATTAGAAAGTCTGATATCGAGAAGGCTTTTGACAATGCTCCTGATTATAAGAAACGTCCATCGTTTAGCAAGAAGAAAGAAGATTCAGAATACTACACTACCAGTGAAATCTCAGAGAAATATCATATTAGGCGCAAGGCTATTTTAGCTCGTTGTGAACGTTTCAACATTCCTAAGGTCTATGAAGGACGTAATACCTTCTTTAAGAAAGCTTACGTTGATGCTCATTTTGCTGAGTTGATTGAAGCAATCGACTTGGCCAACTATTACACCACCCAGCAGATCATGGAGAAATTCAATATGTCGAAGTCCAATGTCCTTACCTTCGTCTATAGGAATAACATCCCTCGCATTAATCGTGGGAAATTGGTTTATTACTCTAAAGTCCATATCGACAATTATAAGCGAAAAGGTGAAGATGTAGATGCTAACTGGTACAGTTACGATGAAATAAAAGAAAAGTACGGTCTCAGCATGGACCAAATTAGTTATCATATACGTCATGAGAATATAAAGACGGAGAAGCGTGGAAAGTTCACCATGATATTCAGATCTGAGTTTGATGAGATTGTAATCAAAGGAAAGTTCGCAAACGTAGAACGAGACCCTGAGACAGGAAGGTTCAATTTTGAGAACAAGCCAAAACTTATCCCCCGAACCAAAACTGATAAAGCCAAAGTTCCAGATACACCTGATGGGTATTTCTCAACAGAAGACATAAGTAAGAAATACTCCATAAACGTCAGACATGTGCAGAAAATAACCAGAGAAGCAAGAATCCCCAAAATATCATTGGGAGGATTCAACTTCTTTGAGATACCAAGTGCCCTTGCTCTTTTTGGGGCTACACAGCTTCAAGATGGAGTAAAAGAATGGATTACTCCAGAGGAATTGGAAAAACAATATGACATGACCCCGGTAGCCCGGCGTTCATTCACCCATCGACATAACATACCTTCAAAAGTAGAGTTCGGTAAGATATTCTATTTAAAGACGCACATAGACAAGGTGAAGCATTTGGACTTCAAAGGTAAGGAGAACTACTATTCAGTTCAAGAAGTAATGGATAAATACGGTTTGAGCAAAGATATGGTATTCTACTACTCTAACAAGAAGAAAGTTACAAAAGCAAGATGTGGTCAGCAAGTATATCTGCTAAAATCAGAAATAGACCAATTTATGGTTGAAAGAGCCACTAAAGATATCTACCGTCTTTTATGAGCATTTCTTCATAGAATATGCAAACTCGACATAGAATGTTTCACGTTCAAGTCACTGCCAATTATGCAATAAATCATTATAACACCATGCAGGACTTACTTTTCGATATAAAAAAAGCTCCAATTCGAAGTTAATCAAACTGGGGCCGTCTACTATGTGTTATGCTGATTTAAACTTATTGCTTTATTGATTTTCTACGCTTGAAGGTGTAGCACATATTGCTGGTATAAACACGCCCATTGAGGATATTTGAAGCTACCAGTGGTGTTACAGACACAAGTTCCCAACCTTGCTTCCCATATTCATTCAATGTGTCATCATGATTTTTGAAATTGATTTCACCCATCTTGGCATTTGAATGTGAGTTATGGAAATAAATTGTATTATACTCCCATTGCTGTTCAATGGACACGGTGTCGTTCTTGCTCTGATTTTGAGCATAAGAGAATGCCGAGCTAAGAGCTAGCATAAGTACTAAAGTGTATTTCTTCATATTCTTAATATTGAATGTTTTACGTACTGCAAAGGTACGAAAAATTCTTCATATTACAAAGAAAAACTCCACCTAAATAGTTGATATATAGAACGTTTAATACAATTATTATTTATTCTCCCTTATATAAAAAAACATAGAAAAAGAGACCGACTTTCGCAAGGCAGCCTCTTGTTAAAAAATAGACTAATAGATACTATCTTATCTGGGTTCAAAGAATAATTCTATTTTTGTAAATCTATTGCCATCGTTAGGTGAAAGTTCGTTTACTCCACCAACTGAGACCTTGGCAATAAACTTTTCGTTCAGGCCACGAGCTACCAACTGTTCATACACATATTTAGCTCTGTCACGGCTCAATACTTTATTTCGTTCCTCACTGCCTGTAGCACTGTCTGCTGCACCTGTCACACGTATTCTCAGATCATATTTTTTAGCGACACGAGCAATTTCATCTATATTGATAAGTTGTCTATAGTCACTCAAGACGTTCGTGTCAATCTTGAAAAAGAAGTAAATAGGAGCACCTATGCAAATACGGTTATTGCTCATATCGAGCAGATAATTATTCCAGATTCGTTCATCGGATGGTGATGTTTGTGCGCTATCACCTGCCATCATCGTTGCCATCATTGATGTCTTGTCTGAATCGTTCGTAAATGCCTCCTTGCCAGTATTCATATTCCACTTCCCATTTCTTAATCGTTCCATCAATGAATTAAGTCCACTGTAATCATTCTTGGGATAGAGCGAAACAGTCTGTGAGCTTTCGTCCATAGAAGAAAGCCCTTTCAGCCTACTGTCATACAAATTAATCAGCCCTTCAATCTCAAGAATCTTATGCATCTCAGCAATGGTTCTTGAGTCTGATTTGTGACGTGCGTTTAACAGCCTGTTTTTGTTTTCCAAGGATAAAGAATATCCGAGCAACCAATCATTTTGCTGAATGTAAGGTTTGGCATCAACTATCTTTTTCCATCCACTCTTACCAATGGTGACAGACACTCCGGCTGTCAGACCAAACAGATTGTCACCAAACTCACGGGATGTACCACGGCCATCAAAATCTTTAAACGTAGTATTACCATTCAGCTCCATAGTGAGATGTAATCTGGGTGAAAGACGATATCGTCCCATCACTCCATAAGAGAAAGCAAAAGGACTGTTCCCATTGTCATCATTATGAATTAAACCTAAACCAATATAGGGAACAACATCCCAGCGTGGTTCATCACGAGACTTGTAAAAATAGGAAGCCACATTAACCAGTAAGTCTGCGTGCATCATATTGTACCTAGTGGTTACTATATCCGAGTTCTTCAGCTCAAAGCCGCGAAACGAAACACGAGTTCCGATTGCAGGTGTAAACCACTTGCCAACCTGTAAATGCAGCATTGGTTTCATACGACCAAACAAATCCTCACATCCGAGAGGTGTCCCGGCAAAGACGGATGCACCTCCACCAATGCCAATGAACCAATTATCCTTCCAACCAGATGCAAGCGTAACATTTTTCATGTACGTCGGTTCCAATGGCAGAAGCATTGTCTCACTTACCGAAGACTCTCGGTGAATCAGAGAATCCTCCACAAGAGAATCCTTTCGGGCAGCCTGTGCAGTGAGTGTCAAGCAAGCAGCCGCTAGTATCATATATCTTTTCAACATGCGTTTTCTAATTTATATTTCATGTTTATACTCTTTTGTTGAAACAGCCTTAGGTCAAGTAGAGTCAATGAAGAAGAATTTAGATATGTAGCAAAATGAAGTGATTGTTTTCTCAACTCCACAACTCTACTGTAACCACAAGCCATTCCCATTACTCTTATCTCTTCATTCGTCTTGCTCCTGATGGTTTCATTATTCGGTGTGCCATCATCATGCAACGTCTGGCCCAAGCACGGTCATCCTCGTCTTCCTTACGTCCCCATGGCAAATCACTGTGACCTCCGCCACCACCATGGCCTTTGGCAAAGGTGGTGGCATCGTCCAACATACCGCCGTAAAGAAATAAGGCGCAAGTCATGATGTTTTCGCCATCAGCAGCCATATCCGCCAGCATCGTACCATTGAAGTTTTCCATCTCACGGAATGACATGTCGGGCAATGCTGAGCGGAAGTCAGAAAGCACAGTATCAGCAAAAGCATCCTTCAAACGATATCTAATTTGGTCTTCCATCTGCCCGGCAGCTTCATATACTTGGTGGCGAAGCTCATCACGGTTAGATTTCAGTATTTCCACATCAGACAGAATTTTGTCACGTTGCTGAACAGCATCTTCGAGCTTAGTTTTCTTGTCTGCCAGTCCATCGATGACAGACTGCAACTGGACATCCAACTTCCGAATTTGTTCACGGATAGCATCTGCGTTACCACGACCATTGACCAACTCTTCAGCAAGACGCTTCTGCTCTGTCTCGATAGTTGCTTTCTGTTTTTCTAGATTCTGAACCATAGTCGTAAGACCTTTTACACGACGTTCCGCCATAACAATCTCCTGATGGAGTAATCTGAGACGTTCTGTATTAGTTGCGAGTTCTTTCTCTAAAGCAGTGCATTCATGACTGAGTGCCCTTTTGTATTCTTCAGTTGAACGATGCCTGGCACCAGTGAGCACTATATTATCTCCACGGTCAAGTCCCCACTTGGCATTAACTTTTGCTAAGGCATCATGTATAGCGGACGTTCTTGCTTTAAACTCGTATTTGTCTTTACCGGCAAAGAGCTTTTTGAAAGCGAACTTTTGATTCTCATCTATCGGCAAAAGCGTGAGGTGCATATGCGGATTCGATTCGTCCACATGAACATAACAAGCCACTATATTTTCCTCACCCCATCTATCGGCAGCAAACTTATACATATCACAAGCCCATTGTTCAATGTCCTTACAGCGAGTAATGCCAGAGTTATCCGCATCTTTTTCAAAGTCCACTTTCTGGTCACCAAATGCAAGTTCACGCATACGTTCGCGTCCACCGCCAAGAATCACGTTCACCACCGTTCTATAGTATGGTTCTTTCATCCCTTCATTAGGGTCTTTGATACCACGAGCCTTTAAGTTCATAGCCATCAGTTCCGGAATAGAATGAGATTTATCTATCGGCTGTACTTTGCCACCACGAGCAACCTCGAAATTCAAAGTCGTCCGTGTGCGGTCATAATTACCAGAATGCGTAGCCGACAGCCATCCCTTATCCGTCCAATGCCGTTGATGTTCATTGCTTTGAGCTACAGTAAAACCTTTTCCTGGCCTAAAATCAAATACCTGTTTTGCCATTATGCTTCTTGTTTTTATCGCCCTACAGCTTGCTGTCTTTCTGGTCTTCCTCCGAGAGTGGCTTGCCACAATCGGGTATTAGGCTACCACCTTATATTCATTACTGAACAATCGGGCAAGCCCGACCAATTAAGACCAAGGTCTTTGGCATTATTCTTTAGTTTGCGATATGCCGTCAGATTTAATCTGAAGCAAGGGAGAAAAGAATGTGCTATGACCTATAACAAGCATGAAGCTATGTGCTGTCGTTATGCGTTATTCATATCGTTAGCGTCCTCCTGTAAGAAATCTGTGCCGAAACGAATAAAGTATGATTCTACCTTTTCCGCTGTCGTGTGCACAGTTTCATGACTGTAGATTGTAAGAGTGAGCGTATTGTCGTTAGCCATCTTATCAAGGTAGTCCTGCCAACGTTGGCGGTCACCGCCACATATATTGAAGAACGCTCTGTATAGCGCATGTTCGACTTTTGGCGTGTACGCCCATTCCTTGATCAAATCACTCATGTCAGAGAAGACTTCCTCGTAGAGTTGTCGGCAGAACTTGCGCTGTTTTTTTTCCAGATCTGATTGTGTCGGGTCTTTCAGTAGAGAACCATCCTTGATTTCTGTAGAGTAACCAGTTGTTTCATCAGCTCCAGTATCAGATGTTCGTTCATGACACTTTGATGATGATTTTTCATTCATCTGTGCTTTCGTATCAGACTGATTTAATAACTCAAGTGTTGACTGGTCTTTGTCCAGCACTTCCTGAATCCATTTAAATTTCAGTGCTTCAAAAGTAATGGTCATTGATTTGTACGAATCCTCACGTGCTAATTGACCTATTTTGGACAGTTCGCTCAGGAAGTCACGTACAGTGGCTCGTTGCCAGCCCCATTTCTCAGCCAGCTCAGTCACAGTCGTGTCAAATTCACCAAGCAGTTCAGCTGCTGCTGTTTTTGGCAAAACCGTAAATGGCTTCTTAACCATGGCCCTACTCAGCAAGTCAAAGTATGCCTCCAACCGAGTATAACGTCCCTTGGGTTTCTGTTTTAAGAGTTCAATCAAGCGTGGAGTGACCACTACATGACTGACCTCATAAGATAGATTTTTGTTCATCAAATTCTTTTCTTGTTTTTATACTTCTGTTTAGTGCTGACCCAAGGGAACCGGGAAGTTATGGTCAGCGGTTGTTCTTTTTATTAAAGTCTATGTTTAGTTTTGTGTTGGTCAATAATAGTATGCAACTAATTGTTTTGGATAGTTGCACAATGACATTATAGTATCAGGATTATTCACAAGATTGCGTACTTTACTTGAAGGATAAAAAATAGACGCAACAATGTAAATTCCAAACGTAACTGCCATTGAAAAGCAATGTGGAATAAATAGTAATGCCAGTGTCAATAAGCAAGCCACAATCATCACCTTGCACTTTTTTAGCTTATAAAAGATCTTCTCTGCCATGGAGAAACGCATCAACAAAGCTGTAATGCAAACAGGTATAAAAGTATCGGCAGGAAAAACCATGCAGCGGCTTTGAATGAACAAGAAAAATATTAGCACTTGCATGACAACAAGGACATAGAATCTTCTGGCAACATCATGAAAACTCATGCGTGCATAGAATGAGTTCATTACCTTATTTTCTTTCTTGTAACAACAAAGAGCTGCCACCATAATAAGGGTAGGAAATATAAAAAGTAGACTATTCCAAATCATATCTTATTGTTTTTGTTAGTTCTAAAAATCTTGTCATAAACTTCCAATTCAAGCTCGACGTAACCCCAAGAAGCTTCCTTTACTATAGATTCCACATCATCGGGGGTAGGCTCAAGACATCTGATCCTTCGTGAAAAATCATCATCCGAGCGACTCAATTTTCGAATAGCTCTATCCAATTCATATTCAGATATGCCAACAACTTGTCCCCGGACTTTATTGCCTCTTGGCCACTTGACTATCAGCTGAAATACAGGACTAGCGTATTTCTTCAATACTCCACCTGAAATAAACATGAACCAATCGTCCTGACGGATATCCTGTATAGTAATCCATGTTCTGTACTTCTTGATAATCATTGCCATTTTCTTCCACAATACTCTGTTCATACTAAAAGAAATCGCTCATTACGCTAGATTCTGATTTCTCATATAAATACCTGCCAATGGTTCTTTTTTTACGTAGCTCATTAAGGATTTCACCTTCCATGTCGTCTAACGAATCATAGATGGTAACATAAACATGTTCACATAAACCATTTACATTAGTGGCAGCATTAACCTTGAACATGTGTCCATATTTTGGATTTGAATAGGCGCAACAACTAAGTCCGAATTTCATATTCTCTACAGCCTGATGATAGTACAGCAGAATAAATTCCATTTGGTCTTCCAGATAGTTCAAGATGCTCTCGAACTCAACAGGGTTTGCCAACTGATACATTAGAATACCTTCATCTTCATGAATTTCCACATCATGAAGATTACGCATATCAAACACATCCGGCACCATCAAAGGTGCAGAGATTTTAAACAATTCAATTCCGTCTTCTATCAACATCTATACAATAGTGTATTAAGTATGATTATTCTTTATTTTGTTATCCTATTTTCAGTAATAAAATCATTGTATGGTAAAAATCCCGATGCTTTTATTGAAGCAAGTGTGATAACTTTGCCATCAGATTATCATTAAGTCTGAAAGAATGACAGTGCAAAAATACGCATAAAACCATATTTGAAATGAATATAATATATTGATATAAAGATATTTAACCTTTATATCTTTGAGTATGATTTCTTTATTATTTCATGTAACATATTGACTGCTACGTAATACTAACATACTATATTTGCAGATGTTATCCGAAATTAAAACTACTTACAACGCCAAAAGAAGTTCTTGAGAGAATTTACTAACGTTTTTGAAGAATCAAATGTTACTAATAGTGCCATCAAATACTGATTATTGTGCCAGCAGAACACGAAATACGGCTAAAAATCTCTGTTTTAAGCATATTTAGTGCAGAGTATGATTTTTGATAAAGAAAAGAGAGTAATTTTGCAGCGGTAAAATAATACTCAATATATGGCAATGATAGGATACTTGTGGAACACTCCACACTATAAGAACTTTGAAGAAGACAAGCAATGGATGTTAGGACATGGCTGTGAACAAGTCATTGAGGAGCAGAATATCCATGAAAAGTTACGTCCTGAATGGCAGAGATTGACACAAACCTTGACCTGTGGCGATGAACTTGTCATTGGTAAATTCAGCAATGCTGTTAGAGGAGCCAGAGAATTATCTAATCTCCTGGAAATATGCCGTATCAATATGGTTAGAATCATATCTGTCCATGATAGGATTGATTCAGCAGGAGAACTCTTTCCGGACACACGCCATTCAGATATACTCAATATGATGGCTACGCTGCCACAAGAGGCGTTAGCGATGCGTAGGGCAACTACGAGTACGAGTAAACTCAAGAAAAGAATTAGAGTTCACACTCCAACAGCAATACAAAAGCTTGAGCGTAACAAGATGGTGGTAAACATGTATAAAAGTGGCCATACAATAGAAGATATCTGGACTGCTAGCGGATTCAAGAGCAAAAGTTCTATCTTCCGTATATTAAATACGATTGGTGTTGACTTGAATCGTGGTCATACAAAAGGACCAATTAAAAAACGTAAAGATAGAGAAAATGACATCTAAGGAATCTGCCATACTTGCGCAAATGCAAGATCTCGGCTATAGCCAAGGAATAATTGTTACAGCCATGCGTATCTTGAGCCAGTCAAATATCGCCCAAGAAGACGCACTACTCTATTTGTATGATGAAAGTCCATCCGAAGATGAGTTTATCGAATATATAGCAACCTTGTGTGAGAATAAATAAAAATGAAAGTGCGATATGAAATTTGGAATGAGAACTCCTTCACTGAAGAGAAGTATCAGTGCAAGAACCACCGGGCGGCTGAACAGAGCCGTTAAGAAAGCAATAATTCCTGGATATGGAAGAAAGGGAATGGGAATATTGCATCCCAAGAAGGCTTTATATAACCAAGTCTATAGAAGGACAACCTTCAGCATCTTCGACTTGGCTAAAGCTGCCTCAGGTAATAAAAGAGGAAGTGCCAGTAATAGCGGATGTTGCTTGACACTCATGTTCTGGGTTATTATAGCAAGTCTTACTTTCTTCATATATTAAGCACGTGACAATTATGAATGTTGAATACGCGAGAAGCTTTGCACTAAGCCTCGATTGTACCACAGAGGATTTGTTTGCCGAGAATTGGTTATCCTTTCGGGTAATGGGCAAATGGTTCATGTTGTTGCAACTCGACGCCCCCGAACCAAGAGTGGCCGTAAAACTACCACCAGAGGAAGGACAAATACTTCGGGATCACTATGAAGGAGTAACGGTTGCCTATCACATGAATAAGATTCATTGGAATGACTTGTATCTGCAAAGGCTACCAGATGAATTTATAAAAGAGCAAATATTGAATTCTTATAATACAGTTGTGAAACACTTGCCCAAAGCATTAAGACAAGAAATCGAAAATCAGCAAAAAATTCCATGATTAATCCAGTTGCCATCCGTCTTTTGAATCAGCAGCTCATCAGCCCGCAGTTCAATAATCCGACAGAAATTGTATCTCATTTGGGTGCCATGCAAGCCCAGGACTACCGCATGATGCGATGGGCAGTGGCAATGCGCACCAAGAAACCATCGGAAGAGACTTTTAGAGAAGCCTATAATAGTGGTGAAATTATCCGAATGCATTTGCTACGCTGTACTTGGCAACTAATAACTGCAAAGGATTATGGATGGATGCTCGAACTGTTCGTTCCAAAAAGTCTATCGACACTGAATGGCTGGATGAAATCCAATAAAATCAACATACCCGAAGATGAACTTCTTACCATGCAAAGAATCATCATAGATACTGTTGCAAATAGAAAGGATATAACCAAGGAGGATATCACAGAAGCATTCGTTCAGCATGGATTCTTAATGGACGACCATCGTATATCCTATCATCTTCGTCTGGCCGAGCTTAACGGATGCCTGGTCAGTGGAGACCTTCATCCCAGTAAAGCCACTTATTGCCTTGCCGAAAACAAGATACATCCAACCGCAAAGCTAAGTAGAGATGAAGCATTGTCTCTGATTACTACCAAATATTTCCAGAGCCGTAGTCCCGCCACTTTGGAAGATTACGTGTGGTGGTCAGGATTGAATGCAGGAGATTGTAAAAGAGGCATTCAACTGCTTGGCAGCAGATTGCACACTGAAAATTGGAAGGGAAGAACGTTCTATTTGTTGGATACCTGTCGCACTAAAGGCTTCCGTAAGGGCTGCACCCATCTTCTACCCCCTTTTGATGAATACCTAATTGGATATAAGAGTCGAGATGTGGTTCTTGCGACAGAACATCGTCATCATGCACACAACAACAGTGGTGTTTTTTATCCAATTATAGCGAAGAATGGAGAGATTTGTGGCAACTGGAGTCCATATAAAAGTACTTTGCAGACAGAAATGTTTGTGCCGGACATCGTTATTGACTTGGAAAAAGACTGGCAAGCGTATCAGAAACAGCGAATTAGATGGAAATAACAATATATGATGAATAAAGTATTAGACCAAATAAAAGCAGTCGTAATATGCGCAAGTATAAGACAGGAATGCTCCTAAAGAAATGATTGAAATTAGCTCGTTTGTAAAATGATGTAGCAGTTGAACAAAAGACTTCCAATGAAATTAGAAAACATATCAATCTAACGAATAAAAAAATATGTGGCAACAAATAGAATTCAGTTTAAAAGAACATCGTCGTGGTTTTCACATTGTTACAGGTGAAATTATTGGTAAATTGCCAATACTACCCAAGGTAGGATTGCTACATCTGTTTATCAAACATACCAGTTGTGCGCTTTCCATCAATGAGAATGCAGATCCCGATGTGCGCGTTGACATGGAGGGCATCTTCAATCACCTGATAAAAGAGGGAGAACCCTATTATCAGCATACGTTAGAAGGTTTGGATGATATGCCTGCTCATGCTAAATGTAGCATCATAGGACCAAGTCTGACCATTCCCATTACAAAAGGCAAATTAAATTTGGGAACGTGGCAAGGTATTTATCTGTGCGAGTTTAGAGATTATGGTGGTCAAAGAAAAATTGTCGCTACCATCTCTGGAGAATAAGTACACCAACTAAAGGTTATTTCGAACCCCCATATGGAGTTTTTTCTTCGGCTACCATGCCAAGAGAAGACTCTTTTCCTGTCTCATAGCCATGTTTCTCCAAAGGAATTGCTTTATTCGCATTTACTACTGTCAATGAAGGATTGATACGTTCCTTCAATTTAGTATTGCGCCTCAAAACAGTCATGTTGTGAATAGCATAAGCCAGTGCCTTAGTGGAGCCAATCAGTACGCAAATCTTCTTGGCACGGGTGATTCCTGTATAAATGAGATTACGTTGCAACATCACATAATGATTCATCAGCACTGGGATTACTACAATGGGATATTCAGAACCCTGACTTTTATGGATAGTTGTAGCATAGCCCAAAGTCAGCTCATCCAGTTCACTCACTTCATACTCTACAAGCGTCCCATCAAAGTCAACCATTAAAGTGCGCTCTTCCATATCCACAGCCTGAATATATCCCAAGTCACCGTTAAACACATTCTTGTCGTAGTTGTTGCGTATTTGCATTACACAGTCGCCTTGACGGAATGAATACCCACCACGATTTAAACCCATTTTACTTGGATTGATAGCCTCTTGAAGAACTATATTAAGATTGGATGCACCAACTACACCACGTTGCATTGGTGTGAGTACCTGTATCTTATTTGTCGGCATATTATAAGCCTTTGGCAAACGAGTTTTTACCAACTGTACAATATTTGCGGCCACCTGCTCGGCATCTTCATTCTTAATGAAGAAGAAATCTGTATCCTTGCCATTGCTCAAGTCAGGGAATGCTCCACGATTGATAGCATGGGCACTCATAACAATACGACTTGACTGAGCCTGACGAAATATTCGTGTCAATCGTATAACAGGTATTCTTTGTGACTCAATGATGTCACGCAAAACATTACCAGCACCAACACTGGGTAGTTGGTCTATATCTCCCACAAACACCAAACGCATGCCCAATGGTATAGCCTTCATGAGATTATTCATCAAAATTATATCAATCATCGAACATTCATCCACAATCAGCACATCGCCTTCCAACGGATTCTCGTCATTACGCTTGTAACCGTCGGCAGGATTGAACTCCAATAAGCGATGGATCGTCTTGGCTTCCATACCTGTCGCTTCACTCATACGCTTGGCAGCTCTACCTGTAGGAGCGGCTAATAAAATTTGCAGTCCTGCGGTCTTCAATGCTACAATAATACCTTGTGTAGTGGTTGTCTTACCAGTACCAGGTCCACCTGTAAGCACCATCATCTTTGAATCAACAGCTTGACGAATAGCCGCAATCTGTACTTCATCATATTCGACGCCGCTCTCTTTCTCTATAGTTTTCAAGTCAAACTTCGGATGCTTCTCATTGTCCGAAGCATCCATCAAAGCCAAAAGACGTTTGGCTGTTCCACACTCTGAATGATAAAATGGAGGGAGATAAATAGCTTCATGTTCCATCATCAACTTATCTTCCTGAATCATATCGACCATCGCTTGGCGAATAAACTCTTCATCGGCTTCCAATAGTGTAATAGCCGCTTTTACCAACTGCTCTTCTTCGGCATACACATGTCCTTCGTTACTGAGTTGGTTGAGCGTATAAAGCAGTCCACTTCTGCAACGACGAAGATCATTCTTCTCATATCCCATTTTGGAAGCAATTCCGTCTGCTGTCTTGAACCCGATACCCCAAATGTCATCGGCTAAAGTATAAGGGTTTCCTTTAACTTTATCAATACTTTCCTTACCATATTGCCGGTAAATCTTTGCTGCATAAGCCGTACTTACACCATAGCCCTGCAGGAATAGCATCACATCCTTGATATCTTTCTGCTTCTCCCAACTTTCACGAATCAGTTCCACTCGTTTCTTACCTATGCCGGACACTTCATAAAGCCGCTCAATGTCACTTTCAATCACATCGATGGTTTCCAATCCGAATTTGCCCACAATCAGTTTGGCAAACTTAGGTCCAATACCTTTTACCAAGCCACTTCCCAGATATTTTTCAATACCATAGATGGAGGCAGGCATGACCTCTTCATATGATTGAATAACAAACTGACTGCCATATTTTTTATCTACTTTCCAATCCCCTTCGCATAGCAGCACACTACCAACAGGCACATCGAGCAGACTGCCTACAATAGTAACAAGGTCATTGTAACCTTTTACATTGACCTTCATTATCGAATAGCCATTCTCGGCATTCTGATATGTGATGTGCTCTACTACACAGCGGATTTTAATCATAAGAAGATAGTATCATCTATTTTTCGTACTTAGCCAGATACTCTTCCATAGCTTCGTTTACAATGTCCTTGAGCGATTTGTTCAAGTCCACAGCAAGATACTTCATGCGTTTATGAATACTCTTGTTGATGATAAAGTTGCAGTGTACTGCCGATTCTTTTTCAACGTTCTTTGGAGAAGACTTTTTCTCTTCTGACTTGACGGAAGTGGTGGATGAAATCAATCCATTCAATCCACCCTTCATGCCGTCTTTTAATAAATCACCTTTGCCCATAGCATTTTATTTTAATTTCAGCACCTCTTTAGCCAATTCCATATAGTCCTTAGCTCCATTGCTGTTTTTGTTATACTCATATATATTCTGACCCTTTATAGGAGCTTCAGCCAACGAAACATTATCACGAATGATAGTCTTGAAGACTTGGTCACAAAAAGAGTCTTTGATTAGTTCTGTAACACTCTTGTTCAAAGTCTTTCTTTGGTCATATTGAGTAATGACAATACCACCAACTTTCAAACCTGGGTTCAAACGTTCCTGCACAATCTGGATTACATTCATAATCTTCGCCATACCACGCATGGCTAAGAACTGAGCTTGCACAGGAATGATAAGATAATCTGATGCAGTCAGAGCATTCAGAGTAAGCAATCCCAATGAAGGAGGACAGTCAATCAAGATATAATCATATTTGTTCACTTCGGGGACCTTGGCTATCAATCCACGAAGAATCATCTCACGTCCGGGTTCATTGATAAGCTCGGATTCGGCTACCGACAAATCAAGACACGAAGGTACAAGAGAAATGCCACTGCCTGTTTCTATAATAGGTAGAGGATATTCACCCTTCATTGCTCCGTATACGGTCTTTTCTTCTTCGATGGAATAACCGAATGATTCTGTCAAGTTAGCTTGACCATCAAGGTCAATTACCATAACACGTTTTTTTTTCTGTTGAAAAGCAGCTGCAAGATTGATGGTAGTGGTCGTTTTTCCAACACCACCTTTATGGTTAAGAATGGCTATAATTTTTGTCATTTGTTCAATTTTCTAAAATAGGTTCTGCAAAGGTAATTCAATTAATTAGTATAGCCTAACATTAGTAAAACATAACACTCCTATTTCACGTTATTTAGTATATACTATATGTAGTATGTATTTATCTTCAACTATTTATGACTATCTCGCAATGAGTAGTAAAAGAGTAAAGACGTATTTCTTTCAATCAGGCGGTAGGAAAACACCAACCGCCTGACCCAAAGAAATCTATCTGTTATCAGATATTACCTCTGAGTAATTCTTCATATTGACGCTGACAGAAAGCCTCATACTCAGCACGATTTTCTCCACGTTCCACCGCCACATCAATTAAATCACCGAAGTCCTCGAAGTTGACATCTTCTGCAATACAGCGAATGCCATCTTCATTCATAAGATAGATTTCGTAATAATCTGCACCTTCATTGAGTGTGACCATCACAAATCCTCTAAACAATCTGCCAGAAACATGAAACATCAAGGTTGGCATATCCTTGAAACTGGTAGCGATAAACTCGGAAACACCCCAAGACATAATGGTGTCAATAGGTGTTGTTCCCAATAGCTGACTCTTAGTGGTCTGAACCACTTCCATAAAATACTCCTTATCCATAATTATATATTGTTAAATGAATGGTATTGCTCTTCCGTTCTCCTGAAGGTACTGTAACATGGCTTTTGCCTCTTCGTGTGATGCTCTGTTACGGTCATCATAGTTACGACTGTCATCTGCCATTACTTTGATGCACTCACGAATAGCCTTGTAAAAAGTCTGTTGTAGAGTTGGGTGAAAAGTCTTCACGGATGCCGCAAAAACTTTTGGGTCAAATGAAAAACTGTTCAGACCATTCTCAATAGTCTTCGCTAACTGATACTCATTGGTATCCTCGATGTTCAAATACTTGTCCATATTCAAGTGATTTAGTGAAACAAATCCTTTCCCTACTATCGAACCTTCTTATCGAAGACGATTGGGGATTTTATGGATGCAGTAAACGGTCATCTGTATAGCTTATAGATTCGGCTTTTCGTGCCGATTACTCTCCACAGGAGGAAGAATCCGCTAAGAAATACCATTCAAGTCGAATCATTAAGCGAGATGACAGAACTTTGCATCCCAAGAAAATCTATCGGCTCGATACGAAGTACGGTCAAAAGTCAAAAGCTATATAAGGTTTAAAACCGCTCATGCGAACGGTTTATAAGCGGAAATATCGGTCAAAACAACTATATTACAGCATGATAAAAGGATAAACCCAATGTCTGGGTGGAAATAAAATAAGTCTGCAAAAACAAACAACAGGGTGACTTACTCCGTAATGTACAATGCAAGGTTGTTTCGAGACTTCGAAGCATCTGCACTGGGAATGTCAGGAGCATGTCACTGTTTGTTCCTTTTCATGAGTGATTGACCAAGGGGAAATGACTTAAGAAAACAGATCTACCGATTTGCGGGTGAGACATTAGGGCTTGAGAAACAAGTATAAAACAGGAAATTGCCAGAATGGATTGTAAAAGAGAAAAAGAGAAAAGTCATCCTTGTAACAGTCAAGATTATAAAAGGAAACAGCGTCACATAAGTGTAATCCGGAAAGTGCAGTTCAAATGAAACGCACAGGATTTGGTTCACCTCTTCCTATGCGTTTCGCCCAATTCAATTCAACCTACAACTATTCCTTACATGCTACCACACAATCTTCGACTTCACAAGCCAAGCCACCAAAAGCAGGATATCTTGAGAAATAAGGACGTGCTCCTGTCTCTTCATCTTCTTCCACAGGACTGATACTTACCACCTTGTTTTCACGAAAGTAATCATCTACCATCTTGACTTCATTATCTGTCAAGCCTTCTTTATCTCCGTTTACTACGTACCCAAAACTCCATGTCGGTATGCGTTCAATACTCAGTTCCATATCATTGACAATTAAAAAGATTAATACTAATGGAAGTCGGTCAAAAAAGATTGATGACCGGCATACCACTTTCATTTGCTTTGCGGATGGTGTAGAATGTACCACCTTTCTGCTTACCATTGTAGTAGGCAACCAATCCACTTGCATGAGCCAACATATAATCATTGCGTCTCAACAGACAACCATTGCTATATTTCTCACGCAACACAATCACTTCATCGACATTCTGCAAAGCGTATTGATAACGTTTCTGCTCATAGTCGCTGAACTTCTCACTCTGATTACGATATGGCACAACGGCAATCAACTTTACATCCGAAAACCTACGCTTCAATGCTATCACGGCAGATGCAGCCAATAAATCGAATCCCATTGCCATGCCATTGATAAAATTACGATAACCACTTTGATAGAGTTCTATGAGGGCATTATCAACTGCAACCCTTAACTCCGGTCGCTTGTTACCATCGATGTTGCGATGTCCTGTGAATGCAACAGACTGACTTTTATTCAAAAATAATTTCTCCATACTTATGATACTTTATATGTTGTTTTACCTAAAAAGAAACCGCCTAAGACATTGGCTCCAAAAGCCTCTAACTTATTAGCGAATGTTCCAAAACTGATACCTCTTGTTATTACGTCATCGAACACTAAGCAAGACTTGTTAGCAAAGAATGGTTCGTCAAAATCCACCACTTGAACCTTGGTGATGCTCTTTTCGGTGCTATGCTCATGCACCGCCAAACGTTCGCCTTGCACACTGATATGTGGATAGCCATTGATTGCACCCGAAAGTTCGCAAACTCTTTCAGAAAAAGCCTTGTAACGGATTTCATTCTTCTCTGCTGAAGATGCCGGAACACAACAAAACACAATCTCAGTGACCTTCTCACCAAACTGTGACTTTAGTTCGGCTGCCACTCTGACGGCTACCTGCTCAAAGTTCTTACCATCCTTGAAGTCCCAAACCATCTGACGAGCCAACTGCTGCTCAATGCCGATGTTCTTCTTCACCCGTACCGGATAGTATTTGAGGAAACAAACCTTCAATTTCCTAAGCTGCTTCAAAATACTTTCATCTGTTATTGCCATATTCATAATGAATTAGTTAAATGATTCATTTCCCTTACATTCAAGCTTTTCAACCTGACGAAGGATTATTTTTCTGCCGGCAAAGTGAGTGGCGGCAATAAGGCAAAACTGAGATAGAAAATACGCTCTATAGCTTTAGCTACAGAGGAAGATTTTTGATCATCAAGCTATGGCGTGTTTTGACGTTTGACAAAGACACTCGATAACTTTGCAGAGAAATACTCCATCGCTCTGGTGAACAAGATGATAGTCTTATCAGCTAAAAATAGGGAATCAAGAAGGATGTAAAAAAGGACAAAGCGAAGCCAAGTATAAAAGCCTATAAGAGGTAGCCTTGCGGATAGCAGTGTAAAGGACATTTATAAAAGTAACCTGCGTCCTGAAAGCAGAAAGCCCCAACTACCTAAGCAATCGGGGTTCTCTGTATATGGATAAGCAAAGGGATTAGAAATCACTCAAAGAGACATATTCAATCTCGTGGATAGCAATCTTCTCATCCAACTCACAATCTTCAATCAGCTTTTCGGCTTGTTTAAAATCATAGACGATTTTGCCTGTGAGTTTCTCAAGAATCTCGGCTACTTCGTCAAAGGTGGAATAATAATCCATACCTTCATCAAAATCATCCACAATGTAACGAGATGTGAGGTAACGTCCATCTTCATCATTGCCTTGGAAAATACCGCATCCAAGCTCTTCAGCAATGAAGAATATCTGAACGTCATATTTCTCCATCAAGGTGAAGAAGAGTTTTCGGCAGTCGGACCAAGCCGTCTCGGTCATAAGCTGGAAAGAAGCAGTATCATTGGCTTCATCTATGTCCAGTTCCTCTTGTAACCACTCGATTGTACCTCTTCAAGGAATTACTTCTGTTTCTGGGTCAATCTCCAGAATGTCTTTGACAACGTACCCAAGCCAACTTGAATTTGGCAAAAAGGTAGTACCATCTTTCTCGTAACTACGGTCTGTTGCAATCACTTTTTTGAACTTGTTGTAGAGATTTTGAACTTCAGTTCTTTTCCCTACTATCTGATAATCAGTTAAACACCAGTTTGGCATAGCGTAAAAAAATTAAGTTAGACAATGGAAGGTTTAATAAAAAGCCTTCGTTTTACACTGCCACAAAAGGTGCGCTGAAAATTCTCAAGCCAAGGGTTCATCGTCGTTATATGCCTGAAAGGATCACAAATAACCACCATGGTTCATTGGCAGGAATGTAGCGAACATACCTTTGCAGTGGGAAAACGGAAAGGCTTGATAAACCTTTATTGTAACCTAATAGCGCAATGCCTAACGGTATTCATTGGTAATCATAATGCCCCTATAGAAAAGGACATCCTAGTAAAGAATATGTAACAGTCCAATTCTTTGGGTGGGTAGGAATATCCGTAATAGCCAAGCCAAACATAAGAGAATGGTCTTTCGTAAAGCAGACTATTGAGGCAGAATAATGACGCAGTCACTATTGCCCCTATAGGCAAAGGATGAAAGACGATTCTGTTTGGCTCTTTGCAGCATAGTGTCGAAACCATGCAATAGTGGAGACTCTATGCGCAAACTATTTCAGATATTCCGGTGTGGGTGAAAGTCTAAAAGAAAATAGAAGCAAGGCAAGTATAACAGTATTCTTCAGAAGAAGACAAGTAGTATAAAAATGGATCCACCAGGGGCATGAATAATTCAAGCGACCCGAAAGTCGCCTGAATCAGATCTTGATATTTAGAGTCTGCCCTCGTCTGCATAGCTATAGAAACTCTCATCGCTCACAATAACGTGGTCTAACAAACGGATATTACAAGTTTTGAAAGCCTCCTTTATCTTGTTAGTCATATTGTCATCATCCATACTGGGGCGTGTGTTACCACTTGGATGGTTATGGCAAATAGCAGCACATGTAGCATTGCAGAGAAATGCAGTCTTCAATATCAAGCGGACATCTACCAATGTAGCCGTCAACCCACCTTTACTCAAACGTTCCACCTTAATCGGCTTGCTACCTTGATTCATATAGATAACCCAAAACTCTTCGTGGTCTAATCCATATACCTTTGGCTTCATCAGACTATAGATAGAGTTTGAACAAGTGATAGTTGATTGTTCACTCTTTTTCTCCACATTTCTTCTGAAAAGCTCAATCACATTCAGAGCCAATTTCTTTTTGGATGGTGAAAGCGAATTGATAAACTCCTCAAAAGATGGTTGCTCGTTCTCCACCTGCTTATTGGAGATATTGTAAATCAACTCATTGTCTGATAGGCTGCGTAAGTCATTGTCGTAAATTGTAGTCATACTCTTGCTGTTTAATAATTTATTCTTGATTCTTGAGCCAAGGGAGAAGAGCCTTTAAAAGAAACATTTCTCCCCGTAGGCAGTTTTTTTTCATTCCGTCATCTGTCGCCAGTAGATCGTTTCGCCTTTATGTTGCCCCAGAAGGTATTCTGAGAAGTATCACAGCAAGGTTTTCCATGTAAATACTACCTGCAAGGTGGAGATTTTCATAGAAACTACGTCCGACCTTGCGGTACATCCCAGGATAAATACCTTTGCAACGATAAAGAGAAATGTACTTACGGCATCAACGACATGAAATCGGCTGACGACGGGAATCAGAGAAATTGCATGCTGTGAACAAATATTGAGAGCAGCATGTATAAGAGTAAGACAAAGAATAGGTATAACAGAATCGAATAACAATATAACAGTAACTGAGAGCGAGCAAAAAAAAAGCGACCCGAAAGCCGCTTTATCTATGGAAGAAACCAAGAACTATTTCTTGGCCTTTGAAGTCTTTGCTTCCTCTCCGGCAGGTTCTTCTTTCTCCTCGGCAGAACCGAATGAGGTGGCTACCATGATGATGCGGTTATGCTTGACACCATCCTTATCGGACCATTCTTCGGGCTTGAAGAATCCACGGCAAGTAACCATCTGGCCTTTCTTCAAGAGGTCGAAAGAGGCACTCTCGTTTTTGCGCCAGGTCTCAACGGCCATAAAAGCTGATACTCTGGTGGTATCATCACCTGCTTTCTCTGTGCGGCTAACTGCCAAAGAGAATCTTGCAACACTTGCGGTAGTGAACTGACGGATTTCAGCATCCTTACCAACGAAACCTGTAACTGCGAACGAATTTTCAATCTTCTTCATATCTGTAATTTTTAGAAGTTAAACAATCAATTTTTATATTGCGAGAAGATATTGCAGTCATAGGGCAGCACCAAGGATAGCTGTGCAATACTCTTTTTATTCCGAGCATCAGAAAAAAAAGGAAGATTGTGCCAACTACGCCATTGGTCAGAATGCAATGTCCCGTAACAGCCCAAGCTGTGCTGCATTATAGCTTTGCAATCAGAAAAATGATGTAACTTCGCCGAAAAATTGGATGTGAAGCAGAGCCGAAATATCGCAGGTGGTTTTGTTAAGGAGGCTATCCGTACACGATAGCATGTGAAGCACTCCTGGCAGTAGCATAGAGAAGATAGGGAAATAAAGATACCAATGGTTCAACTTAGCCATTGAGACTGCAAAAGTAGAAGTGCCCGACCACAAAGAAAGGTCAGAACTTGTCGGATACCAAGGCTACCCGAAGAACCGATAAAGATGAATAAGTGTCAAGCACGTATCTCTTAGTAGCCATTCGAACCTACGATGATAAAAAAAGAAGAAAGGAAGCCAAGACCAAAGGCAGAAACGTTGTTTCTACTATAAAGCGGTGTCGGTCGCAAAACAGCGAGCTTGAACAATGAAAGATATAAAAGGGTAGGGACACCCTATATGTGTGGTCATAAAAAAGGAAGCCTCGAAGAGTTAAATCAAGTCCAGAACTAAATCCGGACTTGATTCATTTGAGCATAGCCACTAACCTACTTCACTACTGAAATTATTTTCTTGTCAGGGTGGCAACTAAAATTCCAGTCAATCACGTCATCTTCCAGTGTGGTCTGAATGCCACTATGTAGCACCATGCCACAATTATCCTGTACCATCTGACGGGCTTCTACTCTACTCGATGCCTTGACTTCAAAGACACCTTCAAAAACTAAACGTGTCTTTACCTTATATATTTTTTCCATATTCTTTAGTATTTATATTTATATTTATTAGTTGAAACGTACAAGAGTAATATAGTATTCACTCATACACAATGACTTCATTACGATAAGCAACTATTTCCTTGCCATTGGTAAGCCGAACAACCAACTCATTTCCATAATCACCAACTACAGTTCCTTCGGTATTACCTCTGTATGGCACAACTAATGAGCAATATGCACCAATAACCTCTGTGAGCTCTTCATATTCATACATAACCATCACTATTTTATTTCTACAATCTGCTCTACTCTACCAAACAAGATGCTACGCAATGCAGTCTTATCAGCTGCCCAATATTCGGCTATCTGTCCATATTGCTTCACCCAATAATGACGCAAAGCATCGGCAAAACAAAATCGCCAACCTAATACCGGCACACTTTGCTTAAAGTAAGCATTATGATTAACTGCCTCAGTCAGCCAATTCTTATCGGCACGATTGAGTTTTTCGCCCTTGTTCAGACGTTCACGGAGTTTATACGCCTTGCTTTCCTGTAGGGACACCAATTCAGGTACGTCCCAATCCACAAATTTTGATGCTATATCCATAATCCAAAATGTTTTTAATCCCTTCCGTAGAATTAAACTACTTGGGGCTTGTTAATAATTTTGATGCGATAAAAGGTGTTATGGCTGTTCTTACAAGATTTTCCTCTGAAATACTACCGCCGTAAGTGGCTGGAGATTTCAAAGGAAATGAGTATCACACCGACCTTGAAAGGATAAGGACGGAACAGATACCTTTGCAGCGAAATGATGACAAAGCTACAAGTGATCCTGTTACGAGCAATAATAATCTTGTAAATCAAATTAGTTCAAGTGAATCCTACTTGTAAAGTATAATAGATAACAAGCTATTGTTTGTAAAGTAGAAGCGCTCAATGGCCTGAAAATGTCAACCAAATAACATAAAACAGCATAATAGCAGTCAGAAACATGTTGCTTAGCATCAAAATATGGTGATTACAGGAAAATATTAGGTCATATTTCAAAATATTTTCTTCAGCTCTCCATTAATTGAAATTATTTCAATACATTTGCGTTGTAATAATTAAACATTGAATTGATTTATGGAACGAATAAATCGAATAAAGGTAGTACTGGCTGAAAAGAATAAGAGCAATAAATGGCTAGCAGATCAATTAGGGAAGGATTACTCGACTGTATCAAAATGGTGCACAAATAATTCTCAACCTAATTTGGAAACTCTGCTTCAAATCGCAAAGATTCTAGAAGTAGAAGTTCAAGAACTGTTGATGAAACAGTAGCTGAACTAAAAGTCTAACCTTTAAATTGTTCAAAAATTGAAATTATGGAGAATCAAGAATTGATCGACCTCTTGAAACTGCGTATAGCGGTTTATAAATTAGGTGCTAAAAAAGGACTTTGGCCATGTTTAGAAGATAATGCAGCCAAGGAATATATGAATTACCTCTTCCCGAAGTCTTCTGTACTCGCATTATACAATCTGATGATTAATGTGGTGCAGAAGAAGCACGAAGAAATTGTACCGATAGACATGTACAACCTCTTTAAATGTCCTATTCAATTGGAGGAAGAGTTATTCTCTTTTTTAAAGGAGCATCTTAAAGACGAGAGTCTTTTCGGATTACAACAAGAACCAATGGCGGTATTAGAGTCATTGGCTACTGTTGTTTGTGATCAAGCTATTGCATCTGTTTATATTGGTCAATTGTCTGATGATCTTTCAACTAAGATTCGTGTCATGGCTTTCCATTACAAGAATATTTTTACTCTTGATAATAACAGTTATCCCTTCTTCAACTGATGAGAAATACTAAGTATACCACACAATTATCGCAAGGTGCAGGTCTTATAAATGAGGTATTATCTCTTTTATCAGTTTATCAGAAAGGGATGACATACATCCAGCTCACTGACTATGTTCGTGAAAATGGTACCTTATCTTGTAAAACAGACAGTAGATTAAAACATATCGTCTATGATGTGTTTTATGTGCGATTGCTTAAAAACAATCCAGATGTTGCCTGGTGGCTTAAAACGATTAGAAATAATGGATTGCCTCTCAAGCAATTCAGTCAACTCTTAATGATATATTGCGCCAGAGAAAATGCAGTTTTCTTTGATGCTATAACTAAAGTCCTTAATCAGCAAAAGAAAAACAACGGACTAGAGCTTAACAGCAACGAAATTCTTTTGTTTGTAAAAGATATTGTCGACAATGGATATGCATCGTGGACAGAAAACCTTCAACGAAAGAATGCAGGCTATATTCGTTCAACAATGGCTGATTTTGAACTTATTGATAAAAAGGGAAGAATACTCCCTTATGAACCCTCTGACTTTACCATTCTATACCTCATGCATGAACAACATTTTGCAGGATTGTCTGATATGGCAATATGGGATTTGGAAGAATGGCAATTGTTTAATCTCGATCGTCATCAGGTTTTAGCTCATATCATGGCCCTCAGTCTTCGAGGAGCCTATATCGCTCAGACTTCCGGTGATTTACTAACAATATCTTGGAACTATCAAACTATGGAGGACTTTATCAATGCAACTCTATGAACAAAAATTTGAAGATGCGCTCTCTTATTTGAGCCGTCCCGATATATTACACCCTACTGGAGACAAACCAATCTGCTATGTAAACTACGATGTAGAAGATGCAATGGAGGTATATCGGATGATAAATTCAACCCTTGTGCCAAAAGCTAAATATCACGGTTTTGCAGATGTAAGGGTTGTATCTTTAGGAAATGAGATTCAACAATATATAAAAAATCACGATTATCATCAACCAGAATTTTGGGGTGATGATGACTTTAGTGAAAAAGAACTCTATCAGAGTATTCGAGAGGAAATATTAAACAATAATTTTCTCTCTACAAGATTATTGTCCATCCAAGAAGAAATGTGTCAGTTGCCACATCCTCTCTTGATACTAAAAGATCTAGAGCTTCTTCATCCTTTTGATAAAATCGGTCGTGTCGAGCAAATTATCTATAATCAGATACAAATACCTTTTCTTGTGTTGTATCCAGGTCGTACTCAAGGTATAAATGCGCGCACATTCTTAAATATTTACCCGATGGACGGCAGTTACCGTTCTAAAAATTTCTAAATTATATGAATACGATAAGAGAATCATTCGATACGTCCAAAGACCTCAATAAAAGAATAGAAAGTGTCGTTACGTTTGCTGACAACAGCGAAGAGAATTTGAAGAACGAGATAAACGAATATGTCGTAACCGAAAAGTTGCACAATAACTATGAGAAAGTTATTGATGAACTGGAAGCTGCTTTCCGTGATTCATCCAATGAAGTGGGTGTATGGGTATCTGGTTTCTATGGCTCTGGCAAGAGTTCATTTGCTAAATATTTAGGTTATTCATTCCAAAAATCTTTGATGGTCGATGGTCTTTCTTTTGGAGAGAAATTGATGAACCGCATTGGGGACTCTACCATGAAGACCCTTCATCGAACCATCATTCAGAAGTATAATCCGCTAGTGATTTTGATAGACCTTACAACAGAGGCTACGGCTGGAAAAATGGATTCGACAGTAAGTGATATCATTTATTACGAGACCTTAAAACAGCTAGGTATTACAGTTACCGATCCTAAACTGATGTATTTTATATCACTTCTTCAAAATGAAGGTAAATATGATGAATTCTGTCAGTTGGTGACTGATAGTGGTAAAAATTGGGAGACGATTCAAACCAATGGATTGATTGCCAACAAAACAGCAGCAAAATTTGCTCCTATTGTTTTACCTGACTATTTTGATTCATCCGATGAGTATTCTAGTATCAATGTTGAAACTAGAGAAAGTGAGGTAGATAGATTCAAACGCCTCATTAACCTTGTCAAACATAAATTGGGCAATGACAAGATTATTTATGTCTTGGATGAGGTTGGTCAATATGTAGCATCAAGTGATGAACTTATCACAAGTATGCAGGGAACCATGCAAATTTTAAAATCTCAGTTCAAAGGTAACGTTTGGTTGATAGCTACAGCGCAACAAACATTGACTGAGGATAATCCAATGGCTCAAATAAATTCAAACAAGCTCTTCAAGCTAAACGACCGTTTTCCAATTAAGGTTGATATCGAAGCCGATGACATCAAAGAAATTATTACCAAGAGATTGTTAGGAAAGTCTCCGTCTGGTAAACAATATCTTGTTGACCTGTTTAACAAGAACGAAGGTTCTATTAAGTTGGAGACTCGCTTCACTGGTATGGAACGTTCTCTTTACTTAAAGCCTCTTGTTGCCGAGCTGTTCGCAGATTTGTATCCTTTCTTACCTGTTCACATCGATATGCTGTTGGCTTTGCTTCAAAAATTAGCTAGTCGAAGTGGTGGTAGTGGTTTGCGCTCTATCATCCGATTGATACGAGATTTGTTGGTAGACTTTAAATTAGCCGACCAACCTATCAGCATGATGGCTACACCAGATTTGTTCTATGATGTACTCCATCCTTATATGGAGAAGAGTGATAATTTCAGGGAGATTGTCATTTCAGCAAAAAAAGCGATGGAGATATTCAGTGCAAAGCCATTGGCTGTCAAAGCTTGTAAAACAATTGCAATCATGCAATTGCTGGATGACTTCTGCTTGAATTTTGAAAACCTATGTTCTCTTCTATTTAGCCAGATAGGACATCCTGTTGACAAAGTCGTGTTGAGAGATCTCATGAATCAAATCAAAGAGACTCCAGGAGTAACGCTTCAGGAGATTGATGGAAAGTTCAGATTTATGACCAATGCCATTTTGTCTATTCAAGATGAACGTTCACAAATCAACCCTTTCGAGAATGACAAAGTGAATATTCTTAAGGATTCCGTTAAAGATATCTTGTCACCGGCCCCATCAGTAAATATCTTTGGTTCCAAGACTATTAATGCCTCTGTGGAATTGGTTCGCAATAGAAAGATTAATCAGTTGATACCTGGTGGCGATATTCGATTGAATGTTCGTTTCGTTGATAATACGGACTTTGAAAAAGAGCATACCATGCTTCTTACAGAAAGTACAAAACCTGAGAACAAACAAACACTGTATTGGATTTGCACACTTCCACAAGATATAGAATTGCTCTTGATTGACATTGTAAAAGATGAAACGATTAACAATCGTCACCTCCATGATGCCAATAAAGAAATTCAAGACTACTTACGTGCTCAAAAAGCCGATGCGGAAGCTAAAAGAAGTTTAGTGCTTAAGATTTTACGCCTTTCTCAGAATAATAGTGAAACAATCTGTAAGGGATCTCCAAATTCAGTGAATGGAGAGACTTATAAGACTCAATCATTGAAATCTTTTGCAGAACAGGTCTATCATAAATATGAGTTAGCGGCTCGTAACATGAGTGGTAATGTAGTCGAGACCTTATTCTCTTATGATGAAAGTCCAACTTTGCCAACATCACTCAATCCATTTAATATTGTTGGAGAGGATGGAACAATCAATACTAATTATGCAGCTTTTGCAGACATCAAGGATTTCATTACTGCTCATGCCGATGTAAATGGCAATCAGATTTTGGATGAGTTTAGTCGTGCTCCTTATGGTTGGAACAAAGACACAATTCGTTATTTGGTAGCTTTGATGCTTAAAGCTGGTATGTTAGTAGTAAGAAGCGGTGCGCAATCATTTAAAATGCTCACTAAAAACTCTTCAGAAGCAATGAAGAGTAATACCTTGTTTAATAAGCTTGGCTTCTCTTTGAATACTGATGCCACATTATCACCTTCGGAGGTAATGGAAGCTATGAAGATATTGAAAGAGTTATTTAATCCGACAGGATTAACCCCAGTTATTCCTAACATTGTGAAAGCGGCACTTAAAATTGCAAATGCACAAAAATCTAAGTATGAACAGTTGAAAGAAACTTTCCATACTTTAAATATGGCAGGATATGACCGTGTTTGCAGAGCTACTACTTATTTAGACACGATAATTGATCACGAAGGGCAGGATGCCCCATTTTTGTTCGCCAAAGAAAAAGCTTGCGCTGATGCGTTCCGCTATGTAATTAATGTGCAGAAACAAGAAAAACAAGGTGGTTTACTTAACTCAATCAAGCACATTTCCAAAAAGTTGGAAGACTTTAGCAAAATTCAAAAATTGGATCAGCTGAAAGAGATTGGCAAACAGATGAGTGATACCGAGGAGGCTTTTAATGATTTGATGAACGATCCAGACTGTTTTAATCATACTGCTGAATACGCTGACTTATCTTCGCAATTGGATAGCAATATTGAGCAAGCTTGTACTCATTTCCACACGGAAGCATTAAAAATGATTTCTGAGAAAAGTAAGGAGATTAAAGCATCTGCGGATTTCCAATCCTTAAAGGATAATCAGAAACAAGAGATTGAAACTATTTTGAGTAAGATATCTATTCAGGAAGGTACTACGCTTGAACAATTGCAAGACATGTGTAATCAGTTCTCTGCGCTTTATGTCCCAGGTTCTTCTTTCTATCGTGTAGAAAAACTGATTAAGGATTATGTGGCAGAAAATAAGCCTGCGGTTACTTCTCCTGTAGAGGGTGGTAATGGTTCAGGGGAATCATCAAACAATAATGCTGGAACGCCATCAGCAGACCCTGCAAATGGTAGTGGTGGATATTCTGCAGCTAACAATGATTCACATGAGCAGGCATCTGAGCCAACTACAAAAGTGGTAAAACGTTCGGTGAAGCGTCATCTCACCAAACGTGAGGATGTTCAAGCTATTATTGATGAACTAACTGGCTTACTGCCACAGATTGATGAAGGTTCTTCTATCGAACTATCGTTGAACGATTAAAAATAAATGTATGATTTCTACATCAGGAAGAGATATATTAAAGAAGTTCGTTACCGATGTGAAGACATTGTTGATGGACAACATCATAGCGACACTCCAACAGCATTATGGTATATGGGCTGATGGACGTGTTTTACCCGTTGAGAAGTTGACTACTAGTGATGCCAGTATCATTTATCGTGGTCGTATGCTTCGACAGCGATTGTTGCACATTAAAAATAATCTGCCAGCAGACTCAGGCAACCTGGATGCTGAAGCTGTAAAGCAATTGACAGCAGAACAGGCTTTCACTATTCTTAATCGTTTTTGTGCATTACGAATGTGTGAAGAGAGAGAACTTATCCTGCCATCGGTGGGTCAAGGATTTGATTCGGAAGGTTTTACCAGCTACGATGCTGTGACTGGTCAAGGACAGGTAGCTACACGTTACGAGCGATATTGTTGGTATATTCAATCGCTTTACGATGAGTTAAGCATTGAACTACCTGCCGTATTCGATAGATTTTCACCTTATGGTTTGATGTGGCCAGATGAAGCAACCATGGTTAAGTTGTTCGAACTCATTAACAATGAAAACTTGGTGGCTTATTATGACGCTCAGTCGGGTGAAACTACAGATTTTTGGAATGAAGACGAGACATTGGGATGGATTTTTCAATATTACAATTCATTGGAAGACCGTCGAAAAATGCGTGATGAGAGTAATCGTCCTCGCAATAGCAGGGAAATGGCAGTCAGAAACCAATTCTTTACGCCCGATTATGTGGTTCGTTTCTTGACCGACAATTCATTGGGTCGAATTTGGTATGAGATGACTGGTGGTAATACTAACATCACTTCGGTATGTCAATACTTGATTCATAGAGAAGGCGAAACACTACAGCTAAGAATAATCAAAGAGCCAACAGAATTATCTATGTTGGATCCAGCTTGTGGCTCCATGCATTTTGGTCTCTACACGTTCGATGTAATGGAAGCCATCTATATGGATGCTTGGGACAATCAGCCAACCCTTCTTGCTGAATATCGCTATACTGAGACAAGAGAGACATTTGCCAAATTAGTTCCTAAACTAATTTTAGAGAACAATATACATGGGGCAGAGATTGATCCGCGAGCTTTGCAGATTGCTGCTTTGTCATTGTGGCTTCGTGCTCAGCAGTCATGGAGTAAACTTGGAATATCTCGTGAAGAACGTCCAACTATTGAACGTTCGCATTTGGTATTAGCAGAACCGATGCCAGGAAATAAAAAACTGCTTAAGCTTTTGACCGAACAGTTAGATAAGCCTATGCAGAAACTTCTTCTTAAGATTTGGGAGAAAATGCAATATGTGGGTGAGGCTGGTTTGCTTATCAAAATGGAACAAGAGATTGCCAACGAGATTGAAGAATTGAAGAAGAATTGGAGTAAGCTAAATGCAGTAAAGTCAGCTGGTCTCTTTGATTCTGAAGAAAAGAAAGCCGAAATTGATGCTGCGAACCGTGCCAAATTACAATTAGCGAAGAAAGAAGCTAAAAAGGAATTCTTCACTACTGTTGTTGAACGTCTACAAGAAGCATTGAGAGCTGTTTCTTCTAAGCTTTCAGAAGAGGATGGTTATGAAAACTCTCTTTTTGCCAATGATGCTGTCCGAGGCTTTGCTTTTATTGAGTTGTGCCAGAAAAGATATGATGTAATTTTGATGAATCCTCCCTTTGGAGAAGGAAGTGAGAATTCTTCTAATTATTTAAACGATAATTATGTTAACTGGTCTAAGAATCTTGTATGTGCATTTTTTGCACGCATGCAGGAATTGCTCACAGTAGATGGTAAGTTAGGTTCAATTTTTGATAGAACAGTTCTTATCAAATCTAGTTATGAGAATTTTCGTGAGCATCATGTTTGTGGCTATATTTCTTTTTGTGCTGATACTGGATGGAATGTTTTGGATGCTAGCGTTGAAACTTCTACCCTTGTCCTTACTCGTGATAGTTCAAATCAAACAGGTCTGTTCATGGATGTTCTTGATGTTCCATCTGAAGAAAAGAATGGGTTATTGTTGAAGATGTGTAAGGAATATTCTGATGGAATAATTAACTCAAGGGTTTATGAATGTAAATCAGTTGAGTTTGAGAACTTGCCTAATAAAATTATTGGTTATTATTTTGATGAAACCATTCTTACTATTTTTAAGAATACAAAAATGGAGAATAGAGGTTTAGTATCAAGAAAAGGTAATGATTTTGTTTCGTTTAAACATCCTCGTCTGTTTTTCGAAACAATTGATTCAAAAGATAAAAGTCATTTCTATAATGGTGGATTCTTTACTCAATTTTATTACACATATAGAGATATCGTTTTCTGGAATGAAGATATAATAAGGGCTGATAATCAAACAAATATTCGAAATCTTCATTATCAGCAACATTCGGGTATTGGTTATGGTAAAAGAGGAGAAGTATTGGATGCACATATATTAAAAAAAGGGTTTTTCTTTTCTGCAGAAGGCTTAGCTATTCCTGCTATTTCTCAACCTAAATCTTTTGTGGGCTTAAGTTTCTTGAACTCGTGTTATTCTCAATATGTAATAAATCTATATTGCGCTCAACATAAAGGAAATGGATATGTAAATTTACTTCCAATGCCAGGTTATGATATTCGGCAATCAGAAATTGAGGAAATTGTAAATGAAATCATAGATATCAAACGCCATTGGTTCAGTCTTGATGAAACAAATCTTGAATATCACGGCTTAATAGAACAATTAGACATAAATGATTCTATAGACTCAACCTTTGATACCCTTCAAAAACAGCTATCAAGTGACTATTCACGTTATCAAGACCTTGTAAAAGCCAATGATGATTTATGGATGGACTTAGCAGATATAGAAGAAGGTTGTGAATTCAGAGAAACATTGAACAATTATAAGAGCAAACGCCCTTATGAAGAACTATTGTCAATCGATGGAGCCAGCAGTCAGAACATCATCAACAAGCAAGTGATGGCACAAGAAATCATCATGGAATTAGTGGGTATGGCATTCGGGCGTTGGGATATGAATTTTGCTCTTCACAAAAAAGAGATACCTGAATTTGGAGATGTATTCGACGCACTTCCTTTTATGCCAGTAGTTAGCTTGGATGCAAAAGCACAACCAGCTGACTATATGTCAATCCCAATGGATGGTATTCTGATGGGTTTACCTAATCATCCTCTTAGCCTCGTTAAGCGAGTACAAGAAGCGATGAGAACCATTTGGGGCGAGAAGGCAGATGACTATGAATATGAACTGTGCCATCTGATTGGTGTAGAAAATCTTCAAGATTACTTCGAGTCACCACAAGGATTTTTTGACTATCACTTCAAACGCTATACGAAGAGCCGCAGAAAAGCTCCAATCTATTGGCCTATCTCTTCACCATCAGGTGCCATGACGGTATGGGTGTACTATCCTCAATTGAGTGACCAGACCTTACCACATATTCTGCTGATGCTATCCAAGGAACATACGGCATTGCAAAGTGATTTGACCAATGCAAAATTGGCGAATGACAAGAAGCAAGAGGCTAAACTGATGAATATGATGGCTGAGATTAACTTCTTGGAAACAGAACTGCAACGAGTTCATGAATTACCTTATAAACCCAATCATGATGATGGTGTGCCTATAACAGCTGCACCATTGGTCAATGTATTCCGCCACAATGGATGGAAGAATGAATGCCAAAATAATTGGGATGAGCTATCAAATGGTGATTATGACTGGAGTCATTTGGCTTACTCTATATACCCTCAAAGAATCAGAGACAAAGTCAAAAAGGATTGGTGTCTAGCACTGACCCATGGTTTGGAAGAACTCTGCGAGAATAAGCCGAAAGAGAAAAAGGTTAGAAAGAAGAAATCGGATGACGCTATTCAAACGTCATTTGATATAGATTAAAAACGAACAATATGGATATTCAAGGATATATCATAGATAAATGGTTGGGCACGATGTCTGCCAACCATCCAATACTTACTGTTTACGACACAGACAGCAGGTACTATTCCCTGTTACCTTTGGTGGCAGAGCGGGGTGTTAAGGTGATTGATACCACTAAAAACTTATTGGCCAACAGAGAGGAAGCATGTGACTATTGGATTAATACACTTGTCACCGATAGTAATGCTCGTATGCTCATCTATAGAACGGTCAAATTCGCAGAAAACAAGAAAGTCAATGATCCATACATAGCCTTTACGCAAGCAGGTAAATTCTTTCCATTTGGTCCGAACGATAATTACGTGAATATGTGTAAAAGCTTCCTTCCAGGAAAAGCAGATGCTATTGATGGACTTTTTAAGAATGGAACAGATAACTTCACCAATATCAATGCCTTGCAAGAAGGAGTTAGTTATCCGGAATTGGAAAACCTAACACAGGGTAAAAGCTTCGTTGAAATCACTTTGGGTCTGTTATCTCTCGCAGAAACAGCCAACACAGCTTGGATGAGCGAATGGAAAAGTTTTGGTGAAATTTACCTTCCTAATCTAGATTGCAATGGTACCACATTGCGTGATGTCAAACAAAAGCTGTGGCAGTATTTGTTGTTCAGTGAGTTTGTATTGGATTTACCATGTGACTTACCTACTGAGCTAAAAACGGTGGCATGTTGTCCTGAAGAACAATATGAAAATATCATCATCTTGTGTAAAAATCTTCGTAACCAGAATGATTTGAGAGATGATTATGTAGAACAGGCACAGGATATTACCGCTAAACTGCATCTAGATACACTTTTCTCTAACGCTAAGAATTTAGGCAAGATTGTGACTTTTGCCTTTGAAAACCGAGTAGAATATAATATCTATTTGGATGACCTTCATAATGGAGAGTACGAGAAAGCATCTTTGCTTCTTAGTAAGAACAAACAAAGTGTTTGGTATCAAGCTGATGCCGAAGTTTCTTTATTTTGGGATCTGGCAGAGCAATGTGAACGTATGCTAGGTTGCATTCGCAAAGCAAATGGAGAATTGAATAACTTGAAGGAACTGACTACTTGGTATGCAGAACAAGGCTTTCAGGTAGATACGGCTTTCAGAAGGTATCAACAAAAAATCTCTACTTCTGACGAAGATAACGCTTCCATCGCAGAATTATCCAAATTTGTATATGCTCAGTATCGTAGCTTTACCGAACTAATACAACAGAAATATCAGAAAGCCATTGTCGAGGAAGGTTATCCAATCCCTTCCATTGCATCAAATGTTACGTTTTGGCAAACCAATGTCGAACCGTTATTGAATCAGCAGAAGCGCATAGTGGTACTGTTTGCAGATGCATTCCGTTATGAAATGGGTAAAGAACTTTCCGCTAGTTTGGGCAATAGCTATACAGTGGATTGTCAGCCATCAGCAGCTTATATTCCAACGGTAACTCGGTTTGGTATGGCAGCTTTACTTCCTCATGCCAATGATACTATAGAACTAAAGGTAGAAGACAAAAAGTTAATGCCGTATATTCAAGGCAAAAAGATTGAATTGCCGGCAGATCGAGTGAATTACATCAAATCGAATGTGCCAAGTCATGTAATGCTAGCAGACACTACCAGCGACAACTTTTTGACTACAATCGTGGACGATTCCATCAATCTGATGATTATTAGAAGCACCAAGATAGATGCTGCCGGTGAAAATATCACAAATATTGGCTTAACGGAGATGGACAGTGAACTGAAGAATTTCAGTAAGTGCATACGAAAATGCAAAACATTGGGTTTTGATACCTTTTTTATCGTTGCGGATCATGGTTATATGATTCAGCCAGGATTTAAAGCTGGCGACAATATGAAAAAACCTGTTGGCAATATAATATTGGAAGAGCGTCGTTGCCTTGGAGGTGATTTAAATTCCAACGAAACATCGTGGATGTGTGAACCGAGCAAATTTGGAATTAAAACCGATGTTTATCGATTTGCTTTCGCTAAACAATATGGAGTATATGAGAAAAATACCATATACTTCCATGAAGGACTATCACTTCAAGAGAATATTGTACCAATCGTTCAGGTAACACTAAATAGTAATAAACAGCAAGATTCATTTGCACTTGACTTAACCTACAAGGGAAAGAAGGATGGTGTAGTAAGAATCAATAGACCATTGATAGAAATATGTCTTCGTGGATCTGACTCACTATTTATGCCCGAAAAGTGTATCATGCGAATTGTGATATTGAATGACCATAATAAAGAAGTAGGTCATGTTGTAGGTGGTACGTTCTTTGATGAAACGACAGAGCTCATCAATATTCCTGGAGGATGTGAGAAGGTTAAACAAGCCATTGAATTAGACGAAGGCTTGCAGGGCGACATCATTGTTACGGCATTAGATCCTGACACCAATGCTACCATGGCTACATTACGATTACAAACAGAACTAGATTTCTAAATAAGATACCTATGGATAGATTAGATAATAAGTTGAACGAATTCTTTCCGGGTAAAGTAGTCCGAAAAGACTTGCTACACGAAATAAAACGAGCTGTAAATGTTCCATCGTTCGTTTTGGAATTTCTGCTGTCACGTTATTGCGCCAGTGAGGATCCAGAAGAAGTGGAAGAAGGAAAGAAAGCGGTGTTGCAGACCATAGAGAAAAGTTATGTACGTCCTGATGAATCCAACAAGGCGCAAGCAATTGTTGAACAGAAGAAACGTCATAAGTTTATTGATAAGATTCACGTCAAATATGTAGAACGTGAAAAACGGTACTGGGCAGAGATGGAAAACTTTGCTTCAAAGCGAATTGCAATCAACCCACAGTTCTATCAGAAGAACGAAAAACTACTTGAAAGTGGTATATGGGCAGAAGTGACCTTGGCTTACAATGAAGTTCAGGAAGATGACTATGCATTTTATGTTGAAGATTTACGTCCTATTCAGATTGCTCGTTTCGATGCGGAGACCTACTTTAATGGACGTAAAGGTTTCACTACTGATGAGTGGATAGATGTGTTGATTAGAAGTATCGGTATCAATCCTGATTGGATAGCAAATTACTCTAAGAAATTAAAAGGTGATAAGAACGGACGAAGACTAAAATTCCATATTCTTTCTCGTTTTTTACCATTGGTTCAAAGCAATTACAATAGCATAGAATTGGGTGGACGAAGCACAGGTAAATCTTATTTTTACTCTGAATTCTCGCCCTACTCCACATTATTATCAGGTGGCCAAGCAAGTACAGCTACACTGTTATACAATAATCAACGTAAACAGGTTGGTGCTGTAGGTTTCTGGGATAATGTAGCCTTTGATGAAGTCGCAAAGATGAAAATTAAGGATGCAGATACCATTCAGATTATGAAAGACTATATGGCCAATGGTCGTTTCTCTCGCGGTCAAGAAGTAACTGGTTATGCTAGCTTCTCTTTTGTCGGTAACTTTGATTTGAATATTCAAACCATTGTAAATAGCTATGACCATGACTTGTTAGTTACATTACCAGAAGCATTTGACATTGCAGTTATAGACCGTTTGTACAACTATATACCAGGATGGGAAATTCCAAAGATTGATGATAAAAGTTATAACAACAATTATGGCTTGATTACGGATTATCTATCCGAAGCATTGCACTATCTGTTTACTCATGACAGTGAATACTTCAGTGTGGTTGGTAAATATCTCCATTTGGGCGATAATGTAGAAGGTCGAGACAATCGTGCTATTCAGAAGTCTGTTCTTGGCTTCACCAAATTACTATTCCCAACTGGTGAGCCTACTCAAGAAGAATTTGATGAGATTGTAGCGTATGCCATGGAAGGTCGTCGTCGTGTAAAGGAACAACTTAACAAGCGTAAGCCTGATGAGGAATATGCGCATATCAACATGTCCTATATCAATGCTGAAGGTGAAAAAGTGGTGGTGTATTGTCCTGAAAGTCAATTTTCAGAGGCAACACAGAATCCAAGAAAGGATGCCGAACTTGCATTGATAAAAGAAACGGATGATGTGTGCTCCGCTGTAAAAACAGTTGTAGAAAAGAAAACAGTTGCAGAAAAAACTAATGATGACATTGAAAACTCCTTGCAAAAAACAAGTGAAGCTAAAGTAGCTAATGCTTCTAATACTGAAGAAAACGATGACCTTGAAAAAGGTCCTAAAGCAAAGAGCTTGGATATTCGTTACAATGATACAGGGTATAGTTATGATTCTCTTTTCGCAGAGTACCTTGTAGGAGCTAAATATGTAGAGCTCCAAGAGCCCTACCTTACAAATGGTTATCAACTACAGGATTTGACAAGATTTGCCGAAACTGTTGCAAAGATTGGGGATTGCCATAAGTTGAGTTTAACAACAAAGGTTTGCGATACATCAGAAGATACGTTGAAGGTTCAAGAAGGTTTGGATCAGTTGAAAGCTGCTTTGGAAGAAATCGGTATAGACTTTGAATATACATTCTCAGATACCATTCATGCTCGGTACATTGAAACAGATACAGGTTGGAATATTTCATTGGATAGAGGGCTACACATCTATCAACCAATAGCTAAGAATTATTATCTAATGGGCTATTATGAGTTGGCGTTGAGACCGTGTAAAGAGACAAAGATAATTTATACCAAAGTCAAACTGTAAATCTATTTTTAATCAATTAAGTAAAGGATTAAATGTAATTATATTTAAGATAGTATAAGGGCATGAAAAAGATGATTTATACAGGACAATCGCTTGTCGATTGCTTAAACGATAGAATGATTAATGCAAAACAAAGAATTTGGATTGCATCTCCGTATGTTGGTTCTCTTAAGGAGGTCCAACAAATATTAGGTGGAAAATGGATGCGCTCAAGCATTGAATGTAAGCTATTGACCGATGTCGATGCAGGGTTTGTTCGTAAGGATACTTTTGATGCATTGACAACCTCGCCTAATACTGAAATTAGAACACTCTTAAGTCTTCATGCCAAAATATATATTATTGATGATTGGTGCTTAATTACATCAGCGAATTTAACCGGTACTGCTTTCTGTAGAAGATATGAAGTCGGTAACGTTTTAAATGATATTTCGGAAGCAGTTCAATTGTTTGATGAATGGTGGCAGATGGGAACACCTGTCACTGCAGTATTATCAAGGACACCAAAATCAATTCTCGATTATCAGGATGGTAAGCAATTCAATAAGAAATGCAAACTTCCACGATATAAAACAATAAGTTCTGATAAGTTCTTGCAGAAATGTGATAAGTTCGTTTCGTTTGCTCTTCTATATGAAAAAGTAACTGGAAGAAATCAGCAAATGGTAAAGGATGGATTTTCTATCTATCAAGAAGTGGACTATTTTTTCAACTTCTTATACCATGAAAATTCTCGACCATCTAATGAGTATAAGAACAAAAAAGCACGTTCTCTGGATGATAAAGCAAAGAAGCGAGAAATACAAAAGTATTTTCGTCAATTGCCATACCATCCTCATTCTGAAGATTGGCGTTTAGAACGAACAGAGTATATCCAAAAGGTATTGGATGCAAACCATATATCTAAGCTTACGATGACAGAGGTTAAGTGTGTTTTGAGCAGGCTTCATTGTCTTTGTAGCTATCCTATCAATAGAACCAAAATTCCCAATAATAATTCTATTTCAGATATTCGAAATGCTTGGACTGAACTATTGGAGAGTGATGACATCGATGGTATCTTGATAAACAAAACCAAAGATGCGATCAAGTTCTTCGGTGAATCAAGTATATGTGAATTATTATCCTGGTATTATCCAGATAAATATCCAATGATGAATCTGAATTCAGAAAGTGGTATGCGATTTTTTGGAATAGATATTTAATTAAATCAGACAAGAATAATTGAAACTTATATTTGAATAACTTAACAGCTTAATAATTATGTGGTCAGATAAAGAAACAGCACAAGATTTACTTGGATATACTGCTCACGCAAGATTACTAAAAGATGTAGTCACAAATGAAAAAAACCTTCCTATTACAATTGGATTATATGGTGATTGGGGGTCTGGCAAATCAAGTATATTGAAAATATTAGAGGAACAATTGAATAATGAGGATGACGCAGTTGTAATTTATTTCGATGGATGGTCTTTTGAGAGTTTTGACGATGCTAAAATGGCCTTGATTCAAGGAATTGTAGATGCTCTAGAAGATGATGAAAAATTTTTTGATAAAGTTGGAGATAAATTATCTGAAAACTACAAATCTTTAAAATCAGCTTTTTCTAAAGTAAGGAAATCGATCAATTGGATGCGAGTATTAAAAGTTGCTACAAAGACGGCACTGCCAATTGCTACCGCAACAGCAACAGGCGGAGCATCTTTGATTGTTCCTGCTCTGTTATCGGCTTTTAATGATAATAAAGATAATCTTAATGAACTGTTGACTGGTGATAAAGCTGAAAACTTCTTGAATGATATAATCAACCAAGAAGACGAAGAAAAGAAATATAAGGCAGTTAGAGAATTTAGAGATGACTTCGAAGATTTAATTAACAAAAGCAAAAAAGGAAAAATCGTGGTTCTTATAGATGACTTAGACCGATGTCTTCCTCGTCATATCATAGAAAATTTGGAGGCAATTAAACTGTTTTTAAATGTACCAAAAACTGCATTTGTTATAGCCGCTGATAAGTTTATTGTTTCAAATGCAATAAAGAGTGAATATAAAGAAATAATTGCGACAGCTGAAGAAAATGAAAAGAATGGAAGAAATTTAGGAGATTCATATATGGAGAAATTTATTCAACTCCCATATTCGATTCCTACATTGAGTCCTAAAGAGGTAGAGACTTATGTTACTTTACTGTTTTGCCAATCCATTTTAGATGAGGATCAATTTAAACTTATCCAAGCAGATTATTCTTCATTTATCATAAAAAATAAATTTGATAAATATGTTTGGGAAAACATAAAGGCTATTTTAAAAGAAACCGCTCCTTTAGAATTGAAAGAAACCATAGGTTTTATATCTAGATTTGCAATAATTATCGGAAATTCATTGAAGTGGAATCCACGTCTTATCAAACGTTTCCTAAACGCTTTTGAAATTCGTTCATGTCTGTTAGCTCAATCTGGTGTTGTAGACAGCAAAAGTAAATTTGCTCTTTTGAAACTCATGCTAATCGAACAGAAATACATGAACCAATTTAAAATCTTGAATAGATGGATAATGGGGAATAATAGTGTTCCTTCTGAATTGAAAGATCTTGAGAAATTATCTGAAGGCTCGTTAAAAGATATAGATACGTATTCCGATTGGAATAATAAAGATTTATTATTGCTTATAGGCACAGAACCTAAATTTAGCACTGTTGATATGAAACAATTGTTTTGGGTTTCAAGAGACAATATTATAGATGAAATGAGTGGTTTAACATTAATATCTACTCGATTGAAATCAATATTCAACAGTCTATATTCAGCTGCTTCAGACCCTATAAGAGAATCTGAATATGACAAACATATATCAAATCTAACTCAAAATGAGTTACATGATATCTACAATTTGATTGATGCTAAAATATTAACTGATGAAAAAGATAAAAAAGCATATTGCGTATATTATTGCATGATAATGAAAGATTCTTCTGATGCATATAATCGCTTTTTGGAATTGTTAGCACGTATTAATATGAGGTCAATACCTTTTTCTTTAGGAGGAAAATTTAGAGATATATTGTCGAAATTTCACAATGATAAAAAATTATTAGATTTGATAACTATTAACGAACGATTAATGAAAGCTATAGAAAAATAATATGGGAACATCACATCGTCATATACCTGGAGTTACAGGCGAACCTAATTGGGGAAAGACCTCTCAAGACGTCACAAGAATTTCCAAAGCAGTTGAAGAGGAAGGAAAACTTGTATCTAATCCTGAGAATAAACCACAAAAGGAAGTTGAAAAACGTCAGAATATACTTGGAAAGCGAATAACAAGGAATTATCGTCATGCTGTAAGAGATTTAGTTAGAGCTGGAGGTGGGCATTCTGTTGTTTCTTCTGGAAAATCTCATGCAATAGGCAATGCAGGCGTTAATTGGGCAACTTCATGGACTAATGCTTTTCAAGAAATTGTAGAACAAGGCCTTTCTACGTGGTTAGAAAGTAAAGGCCAAAAGCTTGAAGGAAAATCTTGTCAAGAAATTATTGGTATAATAGAAAAATTTATTGGAGATTATTTCGTAGGTCTTGATGATACTGCGGCTAAAGAGGCTCTATCTCATGTACTTGGATTAATCGAAAAAAAATTAGAAGATAAACCAGAAAACTTTGATAAAGTTTTTAATGAGGTCCTACATAATGATGAAATTAAAGATATGCTAGATCAATTTTTTGGTATATATATATATAGTCATTTATCGCAGAACTTCTATGAAAAGATAGAGAAATCCAAAGGAACAGATATTGCTAATGAAACAATGCAAGAGATTAAGGATTTAATTCTTGATGATGTTAGTAGAGGAGTTGATGGAAGACCTGCTGGACAAGTTAATTGGAAGGGAATAGAAGGTCGTTTATTTATACAGAAAGAATTTGATAGAATAATAAAAATAATAACAGACGATGAAAATTAATATAAACTCCTATAATCTTATTACTAAGGATAAATCCAAATATTTGGAGATTGAAATTCAGACGACATTGCCAAATGGAATCGAGAGAATATCTAAAGCTACAATAAATATAACTTCAATTGGATATTTTTTTAATCGTAATCCCAAAGTAGTATGTTCATTTCTTTTATTCTCTTCAATAGTATATGCTATTGATCGTTCAATTGAAAGGAAACGCTATTCTGTTGACGGATGGTCAAGAGAATTTGATGTTAATTTTTTAATTCCAGAAGCCAAAACATTTACATGTAACTCAACTCTAATAAATAAGATATTAGGGTTTCTTACTGGTGATTATTGGAATTGTCAATTTCAAGAAACTTCTGTCCCAATTTTTTCAGATTATGCAGAAGTCAATTGCTTTGATGAAATAAAACAAGTCAATCTATTTTCTGGAGGAATGGACTCTCTAATTGGTGCAATAGATTTTATGGCTACAAACATAGATGGAAAGGTGTTTTTAGCCTCTCATTATGACAGTAAAATGGGAGGACCAAAATCTGATCAAAAAAGATTACTGGATCAGTTTCAATTAAAGTATAAAGATAAATTTGCTTGTTTTCCAAAAGAAACGGCTGTTCTAATAGAATCAAGTCTTTCCATGGAAACCACATGTCGTTCACGTTCGTTATTGTTTATTGCCATAGCGTTGCAGGTATCAGTTCACAAAAATGTGCCGATAATTGTTCCAGAAAATGGTTCGGTATCATTAAATTATCCACTTTCTGTCTCAAGACGTTCTTCTTGCAGTACTAGAACAACACACCCTATAGTATTATTTGAATTGAGACAATTACTGTCATGTTTTGACGTTCCAACCGAAATAATAAATCCATATGAGTTTATGACAAAGGGAGAAATGGTAAACAAATGTATAGATCAAGAATATTTGCTACAAATCAATCACTTATCAAATTCATGCGGAAAAAGAGGTCGAAAACAATATTTTTATGATAATTCGAAAGCAACTCATTGTGGCAGATGTATGCCTTGTATGTATCGTAAAGCAGCATTGATAGGTTGTGAAGATCGAACTTTATATGGTATTTCACTTAATACTCTTTTCAATATGAAGAGTAATAAATTGTCTGATGATTTTTACGCCATGATTAATTTTCTAAAGCGAGATATTTCAGAAAAAGATATTCGTCGAGAATTAAATATTGCAGGATTAGGAATTCTTCCTGATATCAGCAATTACGTTGATCTTGTAATTAGAACACGAAATGAGCTAAAGCAATTGATAAACGTGGAAGGAAATACGAATTTGAAACACTTTATAGGTTTAATATGATAATAGATACGCATTGTCATTTTGACATGTTTCCTAATCCAGAAAGGTATCTTTCTGAACAGGATGCTTTAGGCAATATATCGATAGGTATGACAAACCTACCGAGCCACTTTGCTATGGGGTCTGAACACGTAAAGTCTTATCGGTATTCACGCCTTGCATTGGGCTTCCACCCATTGTATGCCAGTGAGAAGAAATGTGAATTACGTTTATTTACGCAATATATAGGCCAGACGAGCTACATCGGAGAAATAGGTCTTGATTTCAGCAATGAGGGTATACCCACAAAAGAAGACCAGTTAGTTGTTCTAGATAGTATTCTTACGCAACTCACAGGAAAGAAAAAAATCGTTAGTGTACATTCTAGACGAGCTGAAAAGATTTTGTTTGAAATGTTGTGCAAACATAAAATAAAGAATGTTATCTTTCATTGGTATTCTGGTCCACTTACGCTTATTCCACAAATAGTTGAACGTGGCTATTATTTTTCAATTAATGAAAAAATGACAAAAACAGATAGTGGTAAAAAAATAATTGATTGTATCCCATCTGATAGAATACTTACTGAAACAGATGCCCCTTATAATAATGTTTGTTCCATAAAACAAGTTCTTCTAAATATTGGGCTAAGTGAAGATAAGGTGTATGAGAATTTTCAGCGATTGTTGACATCAATAAGATAAATTTAAGAATGAATTAATGAAGTTATAAGAGTAACCTATGCCCAATGGGTAAAGGCAACTTCTTTATAAAAAAGGCTAGATTTCACATTCGGTACGATCCTAACCAACCATTTTGGAAAACGCAACTTCCTGCGTCGTTTCGGCTAGCTTGAAGGTTATGTGTGTGAAAGTGTAGTTGGACCAACAGCTGTTACAGAAGCTACGAATATACCTCCTGTGAAATCTTTGCCTGTAATTCTTTATTCAAATTAAACATTGTCCAGCGGGTGAAAATGTACTTTTGCTTCTTGGCAAAGCGCATTATCATCTGCTGATCTATCTTCTCTGTAATGCCAATCAATGTAAGAAGGCTTTGCTTGTATGCATCATCCACAAAGGGACAAGTCATCATATCCGCCGTGAGAATTGTGAGTTCTGAATTGCGTTTTCGCTCCGGTTCCGCAACAAGCCGATATTTCTTCAAAATCTCGTTTTTCAATAACGCCTTTTGTGCATCATAGCACTTGTGATTTGCATAGTAATACAATAATATAATACATGCGAAAAGGTTATACTGTAGTTCACTTTTATCAGTGAATGATTTAATAATTTCAGGTGCGAGTAGATATGCATAGCCTAACTCTTTAGCCAATATTAATAGATAGAGACTTTCATGCAAAGTGTTTCGATGTGGATCTGTTGTAGCCAGTACCAAGGCTATTTCATCTTGAATCTTTTTAAATATAATATCCTTGCTTATCGTTTGGAATCTAACCTCTGGATTAACTTTGAAATCACCATGTCGTTTTCCATAGATAATGATGGAATTCATTATCTTCAGCAATTTCAAAGTTGTATTTATCTGCCTGTTGCTGTTGAACACGAAGAATGCCACATCAATTAGAGATACAAGATAACTTGTGAGCTTCCGTTGTACTCGTTGTGCATGAATTTCAACCTCTTCCTTATTCACATCTTCTTTTGATATCAGGCGTTCATACTTCTTGAAGCCTATTTCATATCGATTAAGAAAAGCGTCAAGGCGTTGACTTATCTTCTCAAGCAGATAGTTTGCTATATCGCGATATTCAATTCCGCATTCCCTTACTATTGCTTTTATTTGAGCATTTACGCTATTTGCAGACAGGTATATATTGAATTTCTTATCTAATATTTCTCTGTCTTTATCCGTATTTTCGTCTTCCGTGTCCTCCTCCTCTTCTGTGTTCAATTTTGATTCTACTTCTTCCCAAAGTGGAGTCGAGAATATATTGCTCAGCAAATTTTCAATTCGCTGTTTGGCAATAGTCACCTTTGTGATGAAAGGTCTTTCAAACTCTTCTGTTTTGGATGGACTAATCTGCAATTTGAATTCCTTCAACCATTTTGTTAGACTTTCCATGAAGAGATTCCTGTCCTTTTCGTCATTATAGAAGAGGAAATAGTCGTCAACATACCGATAACACTCATAGATGGATTTCTGACGAAGGTCTTTTCCCAATAGTTCCTGTTCAACCTTTTGATCTATATACTGAAGTATAATCTCTGCAAAGATTCGAGAAAACTCCGGACCTATTACTATACCATTCGTCTCGCGAGCATTGATCGATTGCATTAGATTGTCAAATGCATCACCAACCCATGAACCATGATATCCAGGTAAAACCTTCACCTTGTCAGCACCACCTGCTGTCGCCCAACTTATAGTATGGGTATAAATACTGTCGAAACAACTCTGTAGGTCAAACTTTACAAGATGTTTGAATTTTTTTTCTGCTCGCTGGTATCTGTAATCCTCATAGAACTTGTATATATTTGAATACTTTTCGTAACTGAAGTAAGTTTTCAAATTCTCATATTCATTGAAAAACAATTCAACTTTATCACTTTCATGCCCGGACAACCTTCGGTGAAGTCGATCTCTATAGTAAAAGTATTGTGCTATCTTGTATGGCTTGCGAAGAGAGTATTTACTTTGATGGCAAAGATAGAGTATAGAATACTTATACTGCTCATAAAATTCTACTACCTGCCACTGGTTATATGGATGTATAATTGACAGCGTTCTGTTCTTATTCGTCTTGTGAGCGATATTGAATTGATATGGGTAGAATAGGTCGTTTAATCGATGTTGAAGTATTACGATTCTTTTACCCTTTTCATAACATCCAAATAGTAATGCAGCAAAAGCATATGCATCCTTTTCATCCAAACGTTTAGATTGCTTCAAGACATTCCACGTGATACTACCAAACCTTTGTTCTTCACCAACCCATAAATACTTGGCAAGAAATCGATACAAATAACGGTTTGAGAATATTATAGGACACTCATAGGGCAAGACATCAGAAAAGAGGACTCGCTCTTTGCTATAACTAAGCTTTATCTTCTTTCTCTTTTTCATACCCACGATTTTTTAATCATTTGCAATCTGATTTTCTTTACTTTATATCGCTTATGAGGCATTGAAAAGCCTTTAACAAAGGATACTTGCTTAAGTTGTTTCTTCAAAGTCGATTCAATCTGTGGCTGTTTAGCCGAATCAACACCAACCTTGCCGCCTAATGATATTTGACTGCACCTATATTGAAGATACTGATCTAATCCTTCCAAATCTTTTGCATTGTCCAGTAATTGGTTTGAGTAAAATATACCCACCTTCACGCCTCGCTTTGCATTATGCAGATTGATATTGCATGTCAACACGTGTAATGCATCAAATAAATAATGCGCTGCAACATCGTAAGACACAGTATTCATCGAACTGTCAAATTTCTGAAAAGTCTTTGTTATGCGGTCCTCTATCTTTTTCTTTCTGTCTTTAGACAAAGAGAAAAAACCTTGCTTATCTTTATCTCCTTTGATGGACTGTATTGTATATCCTAAAAGATCAAATTTTAGATTCTTTGTATCCTTGGAATCATATGTATAGCATTTGTTCGTCCCATCTGTAGGTGTGTGAATTTTCAAACCATGTTCAATATACGTATCAGTTAGAGCTTTGACGTAATCATCCAATGCCCATTGGTGTTCATCATCTAAATCAGGATGTGCGACGATAATAATGTCATCCACATATCTTGCCATGAATACTATTCCTGGTAGTGTACATCTAAGTACCTCGTCTATCTTGGACAAATAGAATTCAGACAGTAGAGAACTGATAGCACAACCTCGTGGAATACCTGTTTCCGGATTCTGTACAAGAGGGCGCAGATTCTTGACTTCAAACTCCTTTCGGATGAGTCCGCGCAAGAGGAATTTACTCTTTACATCAAGCAGATTGTTGCCCTCCAAATATTCAAATAACTTACCATGCGGTATCGACTCGAAACAGTGACAAACATCCGTTCTGATAATATAGTACCTGCTTTTATCTTCCCTCAATAATATCTTTAATTGAGAAAGTATTTCGTGGCGATTTGACATGGAAATTTTGAACAGTTTCTTCACGTTTCTGCAAAGGACTTGCATTGCGAAAAACTCTTTAGCTGTGGCTCCAATAGTATAAAGTGGCTTTTGCGGATCTTCAGATGCATCTGGAGTAAGGTTAAAACGAAAACTACTTGATAAAATCATTGAAGACACATTGCTAAGATGCTCTTGCAATAAGGTTTTCTGTTGCTGTGCATTATTCTTCATCAATTGCTTCAACTGGTCAACTCTACTTGTTTCTAGATCAGAACGCTCTGCCTTTTTCTGTCTCAATATCTTATTTAGTTCCTTTCTCATTTCACGATAATCCTGAGCTGCAATCAAATATTCCGGTGAAAGATACCTGTTTTGCATCTTCCCCGTCCTATTCACCGCATTGAACGCATCATTCAGCGCATCGTAGTTATATGAGAAACTATATTGAGACATCTCTTTGAGTTTATTTATATGTTCCGAAGAATACCCATTATTTAACTTACAAAAGTATAAAATATGTAACCATACTATTTTCCGCCACGACAATTTTATCGGCTGTCTTTCAGCCGATAAAATAAAAATGCCCGTAAGAAAATATTTTTGTTTTAACATTCCGGTTTATAGAAACATGGCAGAAGCGCCTTCTTGTCGCAGTCCTTACCATAAAGAATACATTCAAACAAGTGTTTCAGGTAGTCCTGAGGGGCTATGTCATTTAACTTACAACTCTCTATCAAAGAGAAGATGAATGCTGAGTTTTCTGCCGCATCCTCACTGCCTATGTTCATACAGTTCTTGAGCAGCAGCTTTACAGGTTTCATCCTTTGCTCACAGAGGTTGTTCGAGATTTCCGCTGAACCGTCCTTGAGGATATTTCTCAAGGATTTCCACTGGTGTATCGTATAGTTCACGGCCTTTCTCATCAGTTCGTTAGCCATAATCTTCGCATCCTGCATCATAATGACCACCTTATGATGGATACGTTCAAGAATCGGTCCTGTAAGCTTAAGCCTTCTTTCCTTAATCTGCTCACCGCTGAGTTTCATCATACGGAACAGGTCTTCATTTCTGAACATCTCACCAATAGGATCTATTATGTCCATCGCTGTTCTGTCTGAAGGCAGGGCATCAACCCACAACCTTCTACAGTGCGTCCAGCATCCTATATGAAGCACCTTTGAGTCTTCACCATCGTACATCCTGTAAACCGTATATCCGTCAGTGGATATGGTTCCCATAAAATATTCCAGGAATGACTTTGCCGCATCGGATGACCTGCTGCCGTTATTATAGTGATAATAGACCATCTTAATATGCTTGGCAAAGAAAGCCCATAAGTACTTTCTCCTGTAAGCCTTCCCTTCCTTTGTCTCCACTCCTACGAGTTCGGTGGTCTCATCAACCATAAGGTATTTAGCTCTCTGTACAAACTCCTTGAATACATCTTCTATGAACTCCTTTAGCTTGGCGATTCCGTTATGTATATAGCTGTTCAGCGTGGTATTGCTTATGTGGATGCCCTCTCTTGCAAGCAGTCTTATCTCTCTGTTTTCTGGCATGCTGAAGTCATATTTTAGGCAGAGCAGGCGGGCAAGCAGTTCAGGAGAGAAGATACCTCCAAGATTTTTCAGCGGATGCTCCATGGTGCTTGTGAAAGTGCCGTCTGTAAGCTTTACCCTTGCCACCTTGTAAACATGCTCCACGTTATGAGCCCTTACATGTTCTATGACCCTGTATTCCCAAACATCAGGCATACCGTTACGGTTCATAAACCTTGCACCATCCGGGAGTTGGTAATAGTCTTCTATTTCATGAACAACTACCTTATCCACCTTCAGCCTGCTCTTTTCTGCACGTGGGGCGGTTTCCTTTCTTCTTGAAGGTTTGCTGTTCTGTTCAGGCACGTTATCGGAAGAGGTATTGCCACTGGTTTCGTTACCATGTCGAGTAGACCAAGGGAATTTCACCCTCAGCCTCTCTCGGAACCGTACGTGA